>Ga0153921_1000047_pt1 | contig 134899 bp, 125 predicted proteins | sample TSNJ005MetaG_FD_104691 | JGI IMG/M metagenome (GOLD analysis project Ga0153921, IMG submission 104691) | Attine ant fungus gardens microbial communities from New Jersey, USA - TSNJ005 MetaG | ecosystem: Host-associated > Fungi > Mycelium > Unclassified | place: USA: New Jersey, Brendon T.... | reverse complement strand
GCGTATCCTGCATCGGCATGGCCTGATCACGGCCGAGGCCAGCGCCGATGCCTCGCGCTGGCAGCGATTCGAACACGCGCATCCCAACGATCTATGGCAGATGGATTTCAAGGGCTGCATCGACCTCGACCATGGCAGGCGCTGCCTGCCGCTGACGATGCTCGCCGCCGAACTCGGCTACGCAACCTGGGACGCATGCAAGGCCGACATCGACACACGCGAATCCAGAAGCATCGACCGATACCGCTTCGACGCCGGCGCGTTCAACGACTTCGAGAAGAACTGGTTCGCAAGCGAGGCCGACGCGCTCGGCTGGCAGCGCAGCCACGGCGGCTACATCGTGCGATACGGCGAGCAAGCCGTGGCGATCCTGAAAAGCTAAGGGGCACGCGAACTGGAACGACATCGAGCAATCAGATCAGCTCGACTTCCTTCCAGTTCGCGTTAGAAAAAAAACGGCTTAACTCCCGCGTAAGCTCGTTGAGCGCGCTCATTTCCTGCGGCGAAATCTTGTGCACGTGCTGGCCAACCGTCCAGTCGCCATACACGAGTGCGACCGTCGTATCGTTCGCTTTCACCGGCAGCAGCACGAATGCCTGCGCTTCGCCGAGCGTCTCCTTGTACCAGCGAGGCAGCCGCGCGTCGATGCGCGCATCGTGAGCATTCTCGATGAAGATGCCCACCGGATTCGTGATCGCAAGGTGGAACACGTCCGGCCGGAACTCGGCGGCAAAGCGCAACTCGGGCAGCATCGCCTCGATACCCGCACCCAGCCCGAGCCGCGCCTGAAATTCATTGTTGGCCTGGCGCACGAACACGACCGTGCGCGACAGCCCAAGCCCCGCGAGCACCGCTTCCGATGCGAGCGCGAGCACCGGCCCGAGCGCGTTCTTCGACGGCAGCGAGCGCATGTCCTCGAGACTCGCGCCGATGCGCGCCTCCGCCGACACGCCCGCTCGCGCAATGGCGTCGGCATCCGCCTGTAACTCGACGATCTCGCGCATCACGCCGTCGCCGCTCTCTTCGCTGGCGAGCGCGAGGCTCATTGCCGCGAGGGTTTCGGCGTCGGTATTGAGCGCGCCGCAGTAGCGTTCGGCGAGATCGACCAGCATCGATTCGCGTCCGTCCGCCGCCACGTTCTGCGCGGTGAGCGCATCGGCGACTTCGGTCGAATAGTTGGTGACGGCCTGCAGCCAGCGCACGTGTTTCGGCACGCTCTCGTCGGGCGGGGCAGTGGGGTCGCTCGCGCGCATGCCCGCGCGGATGGTCTCGGGAAGACGCCAGCGATCCGCCGCCTCGATGCCGATTTCCTCGAACGTGACACCCAGCAGCTCGGCGCACGCGTGGCTGTCGCTGATCTGCTCGGCAGCGGCCTTGCGCCGCAACTGATCCCATTCGTGCTCGAGATAGAACGCAACGAGCAGCTTGCCGATCTGCCGCATCAGCGTGCAGACGACGGCTTCCTCGGCCGATCGAAGGTCGATGCGTTCCGTGACCTGCCGCGCCACGGTGCCGGACAGCAGCGTGCGGTTCAGCTCCAGCTTCGCGTCGATACGGCGCGGGGCGCTGTGATGAAAGTGATCGACGAGCTTGAGGCCCACGACCAGATGCCCCACCGCGTCCATGCCGAGCACCATCAGCGCGCGGGTGACCGTCGTGATGTTGCCGCCGAAGGCCATGTACATGGCGGAATTGGCGAGGCGCAGCACCTTCTGCGTGAGCCCGAAGTCCGACAGCACGACTTGCACGAGCGCCGTGAAGTCGAGGTCGTCATCGCTCATCGCGGACACAGTCGTGCGCAGCGCCTGAGACAGCATCGGGAAATCCCCGCGCTCGCTCATGCGCCCCCACAGCTTGTCCAGTAGTTCGGCCTTGGTGCGTGCCATGCGTAATAAAACCCATCGTTCTCGCAACGGCTAATCCGAAGCGGCTGAAGCTCATCCATCCATTCGGCGTCTTGTTCCGAAGAGACCGACGGCGTCGATAAATCGAGGCGCGATCGTCGATTAGAACACGAACACGCGTACTCTCATAATGTCTCGTGCAGCAGCAGCGAGTGCGTCTGGAACGAGCGCGCCAGTTCCTCGGACGGCAGCGCATGGCTGATCAGCCAGCCCTGTATGTGATCGCAGCCGAGTTCCGCGAGCAGATCGCGCTGCGCCTCCGTTTCGACGCCCTCGGCGACCAGTTCCAGCCCGAGCGACTGCGCAAGGCTCACGACCGCGCTGACGATCGCGCGGTTGTTGCGCGACGTAATCAGGTTGTCGACGAAGCTGCGGTCGATCTTGAGCTTCGACAGCGGAAAGCGCTGCAGATACGCGAGACTCGAATAGCCAGTGCCGAAGTCATCGACGGCGAAGCGGATGCCGAGCGAACGCAGCGTCTCCAGCAGGCGCGTCGCTTCTTCCGGGTCCTTCATCAGCAGGCTTTCGGTGATCTCGAACACGACCCGTCCGGCGTCGATGCCCGTCAGCGCAATGGCTTCCCTCACCGCCGTGACGAAACGCTTGTCGCGGAACTGCTGCGGCGACACGTTCACCGACACGTAATCCAGCCGGATGCCGATCGCGTCCCACTGCACGAGCTGCATGCACGCCGCTTTCAGCACCCAGTTCCCCAGGTAGTTGATGAGGCCGATCGACTCCGCGAGCGGAATGAACAGCGACGGCGGCACGAGCCCGTGCACCGGATGATTCCATCGCATCAGCGCTTCGACGCCGACCACCGCGCCCGTGCGGATCTTCGTGATCGGCTGGAAGAACAGCGAAAACTCGCCGTTGCGCACGGCTTCGTAAAGATCGGCTTCGAGCTTCAGGCGCTCGGCGTCGGCGGGATTGTCGTCGAAGGTATGGAACACCAGCGTATTGCCGCCCGCCGCCTTCGCCTGCGCGAGCGCCAGATCGGCCATGCGCAGGAGGCTCGCCTGCACGCCGGGCTTGCCTTGCTTGCTCGCGGCCTTGTTCGCCGCCGCCAGATCGGGATAGAGCGCGACACCCACGCTCGCCGACAAATGCGTGTGCTGTCCGCGATATCGATACGGCTGCGCAATGGCGGTCAACAGCCGCCGGCCGAGGCTTTCGGCGGCTTCGGCGGTCGCGCCGGCGGGCAGCAGCACGGCGAACTCGTCGCCGGCCATGCGCGCCACGCGCTCGCCATGCGCGGCGGTGTGCTGGATGCGCCGCGCGGTCTCGCGCAGCATGTCGTCGCCGGCGTCGTAGCCGAGCGCGCGGTTGATGCGCTGATAGTCATCGATATCCAGCAGCACGAGCGCCGCCTGCGAGCGCGTCTGTTCGGCTTCGGCCTGCGCCGCGCTGATCGCGCCTTCGAGCGCCGTCGCGTTTTCGAGGCCCGTCAGCGGATCGTGATGCAGCGCATGCACGAGCGACAGTTCCCGCTCGCGCCAGCGCGATACGTCGAATGCGGCGAGCGCGAAGCCCGGCGTGCCGAGCGCGTCGGTCGACATCAGGCGCAACTCGACGCAGATTGGATAGGTCAGCGACTTCACGAGATTGAGCGTCGCGGATTCGAGCTTACCGCTCGCGCGGGCGCGGGTGATCAGCGCGTTCAGTTCATCCGCTTCTTCCGACGGCACCAGATCGTGCAGCGTCAGCATGTTCAGATAGTCGCGGTGATAGCCGATGAAATCGATGCTCGCATCCGACACATACTGAAAGCGCAGCGCGTCGTCGAGTTGCGCGAGGAAATCGACGGGGGCGAGCGTCGGCTCCAGTTGCGGCGAACGGGCCGGCCGCACGGCCGCCGCGGGGGCGTCGTCCACGAGGGGCGCGTTGTCGTGAGTCTCGCGGTTCTCTTGCGCGGGGGCGCCCCATGCGCGGCGCAGCGCATCGAGCGCGATGCGCCAGGGTGCGCGGCGGGAGACGTTGATCCGGTTCGCTTGCATGGTCTGTTTAGGTTCTCGCGGCGACGCTCGCCGTCAGCGGTCGACGCAACGCACGCATCGGACGCTCGCGGCGGCGCGGTGGCCGCGTCGAGCGGCTACCGGGCTGGCCGTGCCGGCACGGCGCGGCACGCTCTATCAGGCGAGTTATCGGCGGCGCGGGCGATTTCTTTAATCTGCACGGGTGAAAGCCGCTTCATGCTCGCGCCCGCGATTTCGTTTACAGTGGCGCGTTTTGGCGATTGACCGCCGCGCGTCCCGCGCCGCGCGGTTCGATCTGATCCGCGAACCTGCTCGACACGTTTTGCCTCATGTTCGACGCCGTTAGACCGCCTCCCGCGCCCGCCCGCATCCACCGGCCCGCGCCCCTCGCTTGCGCCTCTTGGCCCTTCGCGCAAACCTTTGCGCACGCGGCGGGCGCAACCGCACGCCGCGGCGTTGCGTCCAGCCTGTTCCCGTCATGAACGATTTCCCGTCGACGCGTGCTCCGCGCGTCTATGTCGGACGCCAGCCGATTCTCGATGGCGCCGGCGCGCTCGCCGCCTACGAACTGCTCTTTCGCGACAGCCCCGACAATCGCGCGCGCGTGCACGACGACGTCCAGGCGACCGCCCACGTCGTCGCGCGCACGGTGGGGGAGATGGGCGTATCGGCGGTGCTCGGACTGCATCCGGGCTACGTGAACATGAACCGCGAGCTGATCTTCGACGACATCGTGCATCTGATGCATCCCGAGCGCTTCGTGCTGGAACTGCTCGAAAGCATCGTGTTCGACGACGCGCTCTTCAAGCGATGCGCGCAGTTGCGCCGCGAAGGCTTCCGCTTCGCTCTCGACGACGTCACGCGCATCGACGACACGCTGCTCGCCGCGCTGCCATCGGTCGATATCGTCAAGGTGGATCTGCTCGCGGCGGAGCGCGCCGAACTGCCCGAACTCGCGTCGATCGCGAAGAAGCACGGCAAACTGCTCGTCGCGGAGAAGGTGGAAACGCACGAGGATTTCATCGAAGCACGCGATCTCGGCTTCGATCTGTTTCAGGGCTATTTCTTCGCCCGGCCGCAAGTGCTGTCGGCGCGTCGCGCGAGCCCTGCGCGCGGCACGCTGTTGCGGCTGCTCGCGGTGCTCGGCGCCGAGCCGGGCCTGCGCGAACTCGAAGCCGAACTGAAGCGCAATCCGGACATCGTGCTGCAACTCATGCGCCTCGCCAATTCGAGCGCCCATGCGCGCGGGCGGCGGGTGTCGTCGCTGCGCGATGCGGTGGCGGCGGCCGGCACGCGCCAGTTGATGCGCTGGACGCAATTGCTGCTCTATGCCGATGGCAGCGGCCTGCCGTGGCGCTCCGATCCGCTGCTGCAACTCGTCGGCGCGCGGGCGCGGTTCATGGAACTCGCGGCGCACGCGCAGCGTCCATCGGACGAAGCCTTCTCCGATGCCGCGTTCATGGCCGGCGTCTTCTCGCTCGTGCATGTGGTGCTCGACATGCAGCCGGCGCAAATTGTCGATAAGCTGCATCTGGCGGCCGATATCCGCTCGGCGATACTTGGCGGCGAAGGCGTGCTCGGCGCGCTGCTCGGCATCGCGCAGGCGGCCGAACGGGGCGATGCCCGCGCCATCGATACGTGCCGGCTCGCCGAGCCCGCGCTCGACGCGCTCACGCCCGCGCTGCTCGCGAGGCTGCAAGTGGAGGCGGCGGCGTGGTTCGCGGGGCAGCCGCTCGACTGAGCGCGCTTCGATCAACCTCACGGTGAGAGATGCACATGAAGAACAGAATCGCGAAGGCCGTCGCGGCGATCGTCTGGGTCGCTGCTGCTTATCCGCTTACGGCGGGCGCGACGCTCGGACCGGGCGATGCCGCGCCGGACTTCGTCGCGAAAGCGTCGCTGGGCGGCAATGTCTACGATTACTCGCTCGCCGACGCGCTGAAGAAAGGCCCCGTCGTGCTGTATTTCTATCCGGCGGCGTTCACGAAGGGCTGCACGATCGAGGCGCATCAGTTCGCCGAAGCGGTCGATCAGTACAAGGCCGAAGGCGCGACGGTGATCGGCGTATCGCACGACGACATCGACACGCTCAAGCGCTTCTCGGTGAGCGAATGCCGCAGCAAGTTCCCGGTCGCCGCCGATGCCGATTCGAAGATCATCCGTTCCTACGACGCCGCCATGCCGATGAAAAGCTCGATGGCGAATCGCGTGTCGTATGTGATCGCGCCCGACGGCAAGGTGATCTACGAATACACGAGCCTGTCGCCGGATCAGCATGTCACGAACACGCTGCAGGCGCTGCGCGACTGGAACGCGAAGCACAAGGCGCAGTGACGGCCGCACTTCACGCGATCAGACGGAGATAAGCGACATGCCGATCGTCCTTGCGCTCATCGCGCTTGGCGCGCTCATCTACGGCGCAGTGTGGTCCTTCGACGCGATCAATGCGCGCTTCGGGCTTTCGGTCGCGATCGGCGTCGCTTTGGCGGTGGCGGCGGCAATCGCGGCGGGCGTCGCTTTCTGGCTCGCGCGGCGTCGCGAGATCGCGCCGAATCTGCCGCGCATCAAGGGCGATGACGGCGCCGGCTGGACGCACGAACTCGCGCGCGAGTGGGGCGGCGTGCGGCTCGCGGCGGGCAAGCGGCTGCTCGACGTGCGCGTCGGCGATGCGCGCGGCAGCTATATCTTCGCGGACCTGCGCGGGGCGCGGGCCGATGAAGGCAGCGGATGGCATGTACTGCTCGATGTCGTCGATCCGGCGCACGGCCAGTGGCGTCTGCCGATGCGCAATCGCGCGGAGGCGCGTCAGTGGGCGCGCATCCTGTCGCTCGCGGTGCAGCAGAAGCTCTGAGCCGGGCGTCGCGTCATTCGACGTGATAGCCGATATCGCCGCGCACTTTGCCGCGAAACACCCAATACGACCACGTCACGTAGACCATCAGCACGGGGAGCAGAAACATCGTGCCGATCAGGAAGAACTGATGCGAGATCGGCGACGCCGATGCCTCCCACAGCGTCACCGAGGGCGGCGCGATGTACGGCCACAGGCTGATGACGAGCCCGGTGAAGGCGAGAAAGAAGAGGCCCATCGAGCAGACGAAGGGCAGGGCTTCGCGGCCCTTGCCCAGGCTCGACCAGAGCGTCCACGCGAGCAGCGCGGTGATTATCGGCACTGGCGCGAAGGCGATGCTGCCCGGAAAGCCGAACCATCGCGCGGCGATGCGCGCATCCTCGAGCGGCGTCCACACGCTGATCAGCACGATGAACGCGATCACGCCCATCAGCGCGTAACGCGCCATCCTGCGGCCCCAGTCCTGCAACTCGCCTTCCGTTTTCAGGACGAGCCACGTCGCGCCCTGCAGCGAATAGCCGAAGATCAGCCCGACGCCGACGAGCAGCGGAAACGGCGCGACCCAGTCCCAGCTCGTTCCCGCGAACTGGCGTCCGCTGATCGGAAAGCCCTGAATGAACATGCCGAGCACGATGCCTTGCGCGAAGGTCGCGACGAGCGAGCCGCACGCGAACGCGCGATCCCACAGCCACTTGCGCGCGCCGGTCACTTCGCGGAACTCGAACGCGACGCCGCGAAAGATCAGGCCGAGCAGCATGAAGAGAATCGGGAAGTAGACCGCCGGGACGATAATCGCGAATGCAAGCGGAAACACGGCGAACAGGCCGCCGCCGCCGAGCACGAGCCACGTCTCGTTGAAGTCCCATACGGGCGCGACGGAGTTGATCATCAGGTTGCGTTCTTCGGGATCGCGGCGCAGCAGAAACAGCATGCCCACGCCGAGGTCGAAGCCGTCGAGCAGCACGTACATGAACACGGCCAGCGCGAGAATGGCGGCCCACAGCGGCACGAGATCGAGCATCGCGGTTCTCCGTTCGATGATTCGCAAGGATGATCCGGCTGGCTAGTTGCGCCGGCGCGGCGGCACGATGTCGTCGCTGGTTGCGACGCGTCCGGACTGCCGCGACGTCTCGCCGCCCGACGACACCGCCGACAGCGGCCGCGCCGCCCGCGTCTTCGGCTGAAGGCTCTCGTTCTCGTGATCCTGCGTCGCCTGCGCAGGCCCGATACGCACCAGACGCCGCAGCAGGATGAAGCCCGCGCCGAAGATCACCGTATAGGCGAGCACGTAGAGCAGCCACGACAGCGCGACATCGCCGGTGGTGAGCGAGGGCGTCACCGAATCGCGCGTGCGGAGGATGCCGTACACGGTCCACGGCTGGCGGCCGGCTTCGGTCGTCGTCCATCCGGCGATCACCGCGATGAAGCCGAGCGGCATCGTGAAAGTCGCCGCGCGTAGCCATCGCGGGCTGTTTTCCAGCTTGCCGCGCGCGAACAGCACGACCCCCGTCACGACGGTCGCGAGCATCAGCAGCGCCACGCCGACCATGATGTGGAACGCGAAGAACACGACCGCGACCGGCGGACGATCCTCGCGCGGAAAATCCTTCAGTCCGCGCACGACGCCGTTCGGATCGTGCGTGAGGTACAGGCTGCCGAGCACGGGTATCGAGATTTCGAAGTGATTGCGCTCCTCGTCCTGATCGGGAATCGAGAAGAGATTCGCCGGCACGCGCGATCGGGTTTCCCACAGCGCTTCCATCGCCGCGAGCTTGGCGGGCTGATGCTTGAGGGTGTTGAGGCCGTGCGCGTCGCCGATCACCATCTGGAGCGGCACCATGATGGCAAGGAAGATCAGCGACATTTTCAGCATCACGCGGCTTTCTTCGATCGCGCGCCGCTGCCGCATGTACATCGCGGCGACGCCGAGTATGACGAAGGCCGTCGTCACCAGAAACGCGGTCACGGTATGCGCGAGCCGGAACGGAAACGACGGCGAGAAGATGACGTCGAAGAAGCTCACCACGTCGAAGCGCCCATCCGGCAGGATGCGATAGCCCTGCGGCGTCTGCATCCAGCTGTTGACGGCGAGAATCCAGAACGAGGAGATGAGCGTGCCGATCGCGACGAACATCGCGGACATCACGTGCGCCCACTGCGGCACGAGCTTGCGGCCGAACAGCAGCACGCCGAGAAACGCCGATTCGAGGAAGAACGCGGTCAGCACTTCGTAGCCCATCAGCGAGCCGACGACATTGGCGGTCTTGTCGGCGTAGCGGCTCCAGTTGGTGCCGAACTGGAACGGCATCACGATGCCCGATACCACGCCCATGCCGAACGACACCGCGAAAATCTTCAGCCAGAAGGCGGAGAGGCGGCGGAAGACATCGCGCTTGGTGACCCACCAGTTGAATTCGAGCGTCGCGATGAAGCACGAGAGGCCGACCGTGAAAGCGGGCAGCAGGATGTGGAACGCGACCACCCACGCGAACTGGAAACGGGACAGCAGCACCGAGTCGATATGCATGAACGCTCCCTGGCGGGTTCTTCGTTGCTTCGTTGGTCGCTTGGTTCGTTGCTTCTTGATACACCAGTTTTGCCGATCGGGCGTCGCCCTGTGCCGATGCGCCGCTGCGATACAATCGCAGGTTGATTTCGCTTAGCTATAGCCGTGCCGGACGACCGCACGCGCTTCGATTCATCGGGGACGGCCCCGCTTCTACAGGGAGTCAACCCCGTGTCCTGGATCCTTCTTTTCATCGCCGGTTTGCTCGAAGTCGCGTGGGCCGCCGGACTCAAATCGTCCGAGGGCTTCACCAAGCTCGGGCCGTCCGTCTTCACGCTCATCACCGCCGCCGGCAGCTTCGTGCTGCTCGCCATGGCCATGCGCCAGTTGCCGCTCGGCACCGCCTATGCGGTTTGGACGGGCATCGGCGCGGTCGGCGCGTTCGTGTTCGGCATCGTGTTCATGGGCGAGGCGGTGTCGGCAGGGCGCATCGCCAGTGCGGTGCTGATTATCGCGGGGCTGGTTGGCCTCAAGATGACGTCGGGGCATTGAGTCGTTGCATCGTTGCGCTTCTGCCAGCGGGGCGGGCGGTGGTGCCGGGAACGGTAATGGCTTGGATGCCCGGTGCACCGCGCGCTTTTTGCGTGGATATAATGGTCTCAGATCCGTCTTAATATTGGTTCGAGGGCGGTTGGGCAGTAGGGCGGTCAGTTCGTTGACGGTTTCGTTTGGGGCCGAAGCAGGCGCTCAAACGCCAACTCAGGCCGAAGCGCTGCATTGGACGGCAGCAAGCACTAAAGCGCTAACTACCGTCGACAACGCTGCTTGGGACCGGAGTAGGCGCTCAAGCGCCAACTTAGGCCGACAGCTTTGCATGGGGCCGGAGTAAGCGCTAAAGCGCTAACTCCAGCCGACAGGAGACAGCAATGCTAGAGTCACTTTCGCTCGCCGCAGGCCTCTCATGGGCGAGCGGGCTGCGCCTGTACCTCACCGTCTTCATCGCCGGCCTGTTCGAGAGCATCGGCCTCATCCACCTGCCGGATTCCCTCGCAGTCCTCGCCTCGCCATGGGTCATCGGCGTCGCAGGCTTCCTCACGGTCGTCGAATTCCTCGCCGATAAAATCCCCGCGCTCGATTCGCTCTGGGACGCCGTCCACACCCTGATCCGCATTCCCGCCGGCGCGGTGCTCGCCGCCGGCTCGCTCGGTCACGCCGATCCCGCCATGCTCACCGTCGCGGCGCTCGCGGGCGGCACGCTCGCCGGGGCGTCGCACTTCGCGAAGGCGGGCACGCGCGCGCTCATCAATCTGTCGCCGGAACCGGTGTCGAACTGGGCGGCATCCGCCACCGAAGACGTCGGCGCGCTCGGCGGTCTCGCGCTCGCGTTCTTCCTGCCCTTGCTCTTCCTCGTGATGCTGATCGCGTTCCTCATCGTGGCCGGATGGGCGCTGCCGCGTCTCGTGCGCGGCGTGCACGGCGGCGTGCTGCGCATGGCGAAGCACATGATGCCGGGCACGCACCATCCGATCAGCCGACTGCGGAGCAAGCACGATTGAGCACCGCGGCCCGTAACGACAAACCCGCGGCCAAAGCGTCGCCCTCGCTCCAGGAAACGCATCCGACAGCCGGACTCGACTTCCTGCAGACCATGCGCCAGGCGTGGCGCATGACCGCACGCGACTGGCGCGCCGGCGAGCTGACGATGCTGCTGCTCGCGCTGGTGCTGGCGGTCGCGGCGCTGTCGAGCGTCGGCTTTCTCGCGGATCGCATGCGTCAGGGCCTCGCGCGCGATGGCCGTCAGATGATCGCAGCCGATTTCGTCGTGCGCGCCGATCATCCCGTCGATGCGATGTTCGCCGCGCAAGCCCGCTCGCTCGGGCTGGAGACAGCCGGCACGACGATCTTCCCGAGCATGATCAGCGGGACATCGCGCGAACCGTTGTCGCGGCTCGCGGCGATCAAGGGCGTGACGGCCGGCTATCCGCTGCGCGGGGCGCTGCGGATCGCGCCGGCCCCCAATACGCCCGACGCGCCCGCGCACGGCATTCCCGCGCCCGGCACGGTATGGGTCGATCCGGCGCTGCTCGATGCACTGAAGGCCAAAGTCGGCGGGACGGTCAAGGTCGGCACGCGAACCTTCACGGTGGCCGCCGTCATCACGCGGGAGCTGGATCGCGGCTTCTCGTTCGTCAACTTTTCGCCGCGTCTGATGATGCGCGCCGATGAAATCGCCGGGACGGGCCTGCTCGGGTATGGAAGCCGTGTGACCTATCGGCTGCTCGTAGCCGGGCCGGACGCGCAAGTGGAGCGCTTCGCGCAGTTCGCCCGCGACAAGACCGACGGCGGCAAGCTGCGCGGCGTGTCGCTCGAATCGCTGTCGGATGGTCAGCCGCAAGTACGCCAGACGATCGACCGCGCGAGCCACTTCCTGACGCTCGTATCGCTGTTGACGGCGCTGCTCGCGGCGGTCGCCATCGCGATGGCCGCGCACCGCTTCGCGCGACGCCACCTCGACGGCTGCGCCGCGATGCGCTGTCTCGGTGTCAGCCAGCGCACGCTGCGCGCGCTCTTCCTGAACGAATTCCTGGCGATCGGCGTGATCGGCAGCGCGGCGGGCATCGCGCTCGGCTTCATCGGCCATCTCGTGTTGCTGCACTGGCTCGGCTCGCTCGTCGATGTCGAACTGCCGCGGGCGAGCGTCTGGCCGGCGCTCGAAGGCATCGCTATGGGGCTCGTGCTGCTGCTCGGCTTCGCGCTGCCGCCGCTGTTGCCGCTCACGCGCGTGCCGCCGGTCCACGTGATCCGCCGCGAACTCGGCGACGCCGGGCGCGTCGCTTACGCGGCCTACGGTGTCGGCGTGCTGCTGTTCGCGGGGCTGCTCGTCATCGCGGCAGGGGAATGGAAGCTCGGCGGCATCGTCGCGGGCGGCTTTGCGGCGGGGCTGTTGCTGTTCGGCGCGATCGCGCGGGCGGCGCTGTGGGCGGCGGCGCGCTTCGTGCGGCGCGAGAAAAGCCGCGCGGGCGTCGGCTGGCGCTATGCGCTCGCGTCGCTGGAGCGGCGCAGCGGGGCGAGCGCGTTGCAGATCACCGCGCTCGGCATCGGGTTGATGTGCCTGTTGCTGATCGCGATGACGCGCAACGATCTCATCAAGGGATGGCGCGACGCCACGCCGCCCGACGCGCCCAACGAATTCCTGATCGACATCCAGCCGGAGCAGCGCGACGGCGTGCTCGCCTATCTGCATGGACACGGCCAGCCGCAAGCCGCGCTATCGCCGATGGTGCGCGCGCGTCTCGTCTCGATCAACGGCAAGCCGGTCAATCCGGACAGCTACGAAAGAGCCGATGCCAAGCGGCTCGTCGACCGTGAATTCAACCTGTCTTACACGACCGCCTTGCCGGACGACAACCGCGTGACGCAGGGCGCGTGGTTCGGCACGAGCGCGAAGCCGCAGGTGTCGATCGAAGAGGGCATCGCGAAGACCATCCGCGTCAAAATGGGCGACGTGCTGCGCTTCGATGTCGCCGGTCTGCCGGTGGAAGCGCCCGTGACCAGCCTGCGCAAGGTCGACTGGAATTCGTTCAAGGTCAACTTTTTCGTGCTGATGCCGCCCGAGGCGCTCGCCGATCTGCCCGCGACGTTCATCACGAGCTTCCATCTGCCCGCCGACGACCAGCGCATGATCGACGGCCTGATCGCGGCTTACCCGAACGTAACGGCCATCGATACCGCGCCGATCCTCGCGCAGATTCAGCGCACGCTCGCGCAGGTGATCGGCGCGGTCCAGTTCCTGTTCCTGTTCACGCTCGCGGCGGGGGTGCTCGTGCTGTACGCGGCGCTTGCGGGCACGCGCGACGAGCGCATGCGCGAATCGGCGCTGCTGCGGGCGCTCGGCGCGTCGCATCGGCAGGTGCGGTCGGTGCAGGTCGCCGAATTCGTCGCGGTCGGCGCGCTCGCGGGGCTGATGGCTGCCCTCGGCGCGCAAGGCATCGGTTACGTGCTGGCCTCGCGCGTGTTCGAATTCCATATCGATTTCAATCCGTGGCTCGTGCCGGCGGGCATCGTCGCGGGCATCGCGTGCGCGGGGCTCGGCGGCTGGATGAGCCTGCGCCGCGTGCTGGCGCGTCCGGCGCTGCAATCCTTGCGTGACGCGTAGTTTTTCGTAGAAAGCAAAGCAATGAGCGAAGTGAATCAACCATCCTCCGGCGACGAAACGAGCAATCGCGACAACGCGCCGACCGCGTTCGAACTGGTCGGCGGCGAGGAGCGCGTGCGTGCGCTCGTCGACCGTTTCTATGATCTGATGGACCTGGAGCCTGAGTTCGCGGGCATCCGCGCGCTGCATCCGCCAACGCTCGACAACTCGCGCGACAAGACCTTCTGGTTCCTGTGCGGCTGGATGGGAGGGCCGGATCACTACATCAGCCGCTTCGGGCATCCGCGCTTGCGGGCGCGGCATCTGCCGTTCGCGATTGCATCCGCCGAGCGCGATCAATGGCTGCGCTGCATGGCCTGGGCGATGGAAGACATCGGCCTGCCCGAGCCGCTGCGCGAACGCCTGCTGACTTCCTTCTTCGATACCGCCGACTGGATGCGCAACCGTCCCGGTTGATTCGCCTGCTTTTGTATCGGGCGAGCGGGCGTTCGTTTGCGGCATCATCTGTCGGTTACCGGCAAGCCAATCGAGGACATGAAGTCATGAGCACACGCGCACTCTTTCGCGAGGACGCCTATCAAACGCGCTGCGACGCGACCATCACCGCGATCGACGAAGCGGGCATCCGTCTCGATCAGACCGTGTTCTATCCGCTTGGCGGCGGTCAGGCCGGCGATGCGGGCACGCTGACGCTCGCGGACGGCACGATCATCGCCGTCACCGATACGCGCAAGGCGAAGTTCGAAGGCGCGACGCCCGACGACGCCGTGCACGTGCCCGCGCCCGGCCAGGAAGACGCGCTCGCGAAGCTGAAGCCGGGCGACAGGGTGAGCGCGGAGATCGACTGGGAGCGGCGGTATCGGCATATGCGGCTGCATACGGCGAGCCACCTGATTTGCGCCGTGCTGCCGTATCCGGTCGATGGCTGCAGCATCACGATGGATTACGCGCGGCTCGATCTCGCCACCGTCGAACCGATCGAGCGCGAAGACGTGGAGACGAAACTGCGCGAGCTGATCGGCGGATCGCACGACGTGCGCACCGAATGGATCACCGACGACGAAATGGCCGCGCGCCCCGAACTCGTTCGCACGATGAGCGTGAAGCCGCCGATGGGTCTCGGACGCGTGCGGCTCCTGCGCATCGAGAACGTGGATTTGCAGCCGTGCGGCGGCACGCATGTGCGCAATACCGGCGAGATCGGCGGGCTGCGCATCGCGAAGCTCGAGAAGAAGAGCGCGCGCACGCGGCGGCTCGTGCTGGAACTGGCTTGAGCATCGATCCTCGCGCGCAGGCGGTTCTCGACGCGTGGTTCGGCGTTGCGGGATCGCCCGAGTTCGGGACCGAGCGCAAGCAATGGTGGACGAAAAAGCGCGCGTTCGACGCGATGCTCAACGAGCGCTTCGGTCCGCTGCTCGACGAAGCGCAGGCGGGCGGCTTGCGCGACTGGGAGCGCGTGCCGCTCGGCGCGCTCGCGCTGATCGTGCTGCTGGATCAGTTGTCGCGCAATTGCCATCGCAATACGCCGCGTGCGTTTGCGGGCGATCGGCGGGCGCTCGCGCTGGCTGCATCGATGGTCGAGAAGGGCGACGATCTGCGTTTGCCGACGGCGTACCATCGCGCGTTCGCGTATATGCCGTTCGAACACGATGAAACGATGCCGAGCCAGCGCGAATCGCTGCGTCTATTTCAGAAGCTGAAAGACGAGACGGGCGTCGCGAGCTTCTACGAATCGGCGGTGGAGCATGCGGACGTGATCGCGCGGTTCGGGAAATTTCCGCATCGCAACCGGATTCTTGGGCGCGAGACTTCGGCGGAGGAAGAGGCGTGGCTCGCGAAGCATGGGGGGTTCTGATGCGGAGCATCGCGCCGGGCTGAAATTTCACATTTCGGCATGGACGTCGGGCACTGCAGCCAGTAGTCTGCATGTGCTGCCCGGATTTATCCTGAGCGGCTGCTCTTCTCGATGAATGCCGCACCATGTCCCACTCAGCCTTCAGCCGCATTACGCTCATTGCCGTAACCGGTGTGTCCGATGCCCAAAGTGCCGCCTCTGCCCTGACGCTCAGTCAGCGCAACATGCCAGGCGCGCGCGCAGTGCTATGTTGTCCTCACGCGCCCGCCGATCTGCCAGCGAGCATACGGCACGAGGCCATCGCGCCGATGAGCTACATCGAATACAGCTGGTTCATGATGTTCGTCCTCTGGCATTTCGTCGAGACCGACTACGCGCTCGTCGTGCAGGATGATGGCTGGGTGCTGGATGGCGCGAACTGGCGCGACGAATACTTCGAATACGACTACATCGGCGCGCCGGTTCATCTCGCGCGCGTTCATTCGCCCGAAGGCACACGGTGGGTGGACAACTTTTCCTGGTTGCCTTTGCTGAATAAGCCCGGTCATTCCGTTCTGCCCATACTGAACGGCGGATTCAGCCTGCGTAGCCGCCGCATGATGCAGACGCTGTTCATGCACCAACACATACAAGTCGTCGTCATACCGCCCGACGGTTATTTGAAGAATCCGTTCAAACCGTACTGGACTGCCAATCCGACGAACGAAGACGTGCAGCTCACTGCCTTGCTGAGACCGCAACTGGAAGCAGTCGGTATTCGATTTGCGCCACTCGATATCTGTGCGCAATTCGCCATGGAAGACAGCGGAAGTCTGCACGCGGATGCCGATCTCTCGCGGCTTTTTGGACATCACGGTAGCTGGCGCCGTCTCGTCGGCATTGATCCGCCGACCGTGCGCTACATGTGGCCGCGAAGCATGATCAGGTTCGGGCTACGGGAGATGGATTTCCCCAAGATGCTGATGCAACGCGGGTATCGGGTCGAATTTCCGCCCGAGCCCACATGACGCGCTGCTCTCCGATCACCGCCCGCCCGTCACGTCGACGATCGCTCCCGTCACATACGACGACGCATCCGACAACAGCCACACGATCGATTCCCCGACTTCGTCCGCCGTGCCCGCACGCCCGAGCGGCGTCTGCACGCCGAGCACCTGCGCGCGATCCGGCTTTCCGCCGCTCGCGTGAATCTCGGTTTCGATGAGCCCGGGGCGGATCGCGTTCACGCGCACGCCTTGCGGCCCGAGTTCCTTCGATAGCCCGATGGTCAGCACGTCGATCGCGCCTTTCGAGCCGGCATAGTCGACATATTCGTTCGGCGCACCCAGCCGCGCCGCCGCCGACGACACGTTCACGATCGCGCCGCCCTTGCCGCCGCGCGAGCGCGAAAGTCGCCGCGCCGCTTCGCGCGCGCACAGATACGCGCCGAGCACGTTGGTGTCGAAAATGCGCTTCAGACGCGCGACGTCCATGTCCGCCAGCGCCGACCCCGGCGCGACGATGCCCGCGTTGTTCACCACGCCATCGAGCTGCCCGAACGCCTCTTCGGTGGCGTCGAACATCGCGATGATCGCGGCTTCGTCGCAAACGTCGCCCTGGATGGCGATGGCCTTGCCGCCCGCGGCCTGCACGGCGGCGACGGTCTCATCGGCGGCACTAGCGTTCGTCGCATAGTTGACGCCGACCGACCAGCCGCGCGCGCCCGCGAGAATCGCAGCCGAACGGCCGATGCCGCGGCTTGCCCCGGTGATCAGGATGACTTTTGACATCGATTCGATCCTCAAACGACGTTGCGGTTTTCCGTCCACTTGTCGTGGGCGGGAGGCGTGTACGCTTCGAGCTTCGCGATCATCCCGCCGGGTTCGGCGGCGATCTGGATGAAGTCCAGATACGGCTTGCGCATGAAGCCTTCGTCGACGGTATGGCGAAGCATCGACATCAGCGGCTCGAAATAGCCGTTCACGTTCAACAGGCCGACCGGCTTCTGGTGATAGCCGAGCTGCGCCCACGTGTAGACCTCGAAGAACTCCTCGAAGGTGCCGACGCCGCCGGGCATCGCGACGAACGCATCGGCGAGATCGGCCATTTTCTTCTTGCGCTCGTGCATGTCGGGCACGACGTGCAGTTCGGTGAGATCCGTATGGCCCACTTCCTTCGCGAGCAGCAACTCGGGAATGACGCCGACCGCGCGTCCGCCAGCGGCGAGCACTTCATCGGCGATGAGGCCCATCAAGCCGACACGGCCGCCGCCATACACGAGCGACAAGTTGGCTTCGACGAGCGCGCGGCCGAACGCTTTGGCCGCTTCGGCATAGACGGGGCGGGCTCCGGTCGCGGAGCCGCAATAGACACAGACTGCCTTCATTATCGGGAATCCTTTGGTGTTTCGGTCTTCGATGCGGCAGCGGCATCGTCGCGCGGCGGCAGAAAGTCCGCATATTCGCGCTTGGCCAGTTTACCGGACACCAGGTCATCGAAAAGCTGACGCGAGCGGCCGCGCAGATACGGCGCCATGATCGAAATAATGTGCAGGCTCGCCTGATGCAGTTCCGCGCGGATCGCTTCCTGATCGTTGTACTTGCGCGGGTTCATCACGTACTGATACGACAGCCAGTACGTCGAGATCACGCCGATGTTCGTCGCGATCACCTTGATCTCGTCGGGCGTCGCGACCATCTCGCCATCGGCGACGAGCGCCTCGCACAACTGGCCGGCAAAGCGCACTTTGTGCGTGATGATCTGCTTGAAATGCGTCTCGAGGGTGCGGTTGCGCGCGAGCAGGTCGTTCAGGTCGCGATACAGGAACCGGTACGCCCACAAAAAATCGGCCATGTACTGCAGATAGGACCACATCTCGTCGATCGTCGGACGATGATCGTCCGGAAAGCGCAGCCGCTTCTGAATCTGCTGCTCGAACTGAGCGAAGATGCTGTTGATGATGTCGTCCTTGTTGCGGAAATGGTAGTACAGATTGCCTGGACTGATTTCCATTTCCTCGGCGATGGTCGTCGTCGTGACGTTCGGCTCGCCGATATCGTTGAACAACTTCAGTGACAGCTCGAGAATCCGTTCGCGGGTGCGGCGGGGAGGTTTCGCTTCCATGTCGTCCGACCTTGGCATCCGGCTCGCGCGGGCGTGCAGAGAGTGCTCCCGTCCGCTTCCGTTGCTATTTTTGAGAATATCGGACGATTATAAACCGCGTCTTTGCCTGCCCGGGCTTGACTCTCGGGCAGGCGCTTCCCTTTTCTGAGATAGAGCAAAGTTCGGTGCGATCACTTTGCGGACTGGGCGAGCCACGCGGCAAGTGCCGGCGCAAGCGGCCATAGGATCAGCGTCCACGTGAGCACGCACGCGCCCAGCGCGACCATCACGGCGGCGCTGCCGAAGTCTTTCGCGCGCTTCGAGAGTTCGTGCCTTTCAAGCGAGATGCGGTCGATGGCCGCCTCGACGCTCGAATTGAGCAACTCGACGATGAGCACGAGCAGCACCGACGCAACCAGCGCCGCGCGCTCCACCGGAACGACCGGCACGACGACGCTGCACGGCAGCAGGATCGCGGCGAGCGTCAACTCCTGCCGAAAAGCACTTTCCTCGCGAATCGCGACGCGCAATCCGGAGATCGAGTTCTTCATCGCGTGCCATGCGCGGGTGAGGCCGCGATTGCCTTTGTACGGATTGAAGGGCAGGTCGTCGGGGCCGAGCGGTTCGACGCGTTCCGCTTCGTCGTCTTCGGCGCGGTCGTCGGCGAGCGCGCGACGCGTCATGCAGCCGCCCGGTCGGAACTCGGCGCGCGCGGCTCGAATCGCCGCAGATGCGATGCGAACTGTTCCGACGCCGCGCGCCACGAGAAGCGTTCGGCCCACGCGCGCGCATCGGCGCGATCGATCGTCAGCGCCTGCAGGCAGGCCTCGCGCAAGTCTTCGTTGAGCGCGCCGGGGCCGTGCTGACCGAGCACGTCGATCGGGCCCGTCACCGGAAACGCCGCGACGGGCGTGCCGCAGGCCAGCGCTTCGAGCAGCACGAGGCCGAAGGTATCGGTGCGGCTCGGGAACACGAAGACATCGGCGGCGGCATAGACCTTGGCAAGCTCCGGCTGCGACAGCACGCCAAGATAGTTCACGCCCGCATAGCGCGACTTCAGTTCCGCCAGCACCGGACCTTCGCCCGCGACCCACTTCGAGCCGGGCAGATCGAGTTTGAGAAACGCCTCCACGTTTTTCTCGACGGCCACGCGCCCCACGTAAAGGAAGATCGGCCGCGCGGTGTTGAGCACTTTCGAGTCCATCGGATGAAAGATGTCGAGATCGACCCCGCGCGTCCACAGCACGACGTTCGTGAATCCGTAGTGCTCGAGATCATTCTTGACGACGGGCGTCGGCGCCATTACCGCTTGCGAGGACCGATGAAACCATCGCAGAAACCGATACGTCGCCGCGAGCGGAATGCCGAAACGCGCCTTCACGTATTCGGGAAAGCGTGTGTGGTACGCGGTCGTGAACGGCAGCTTGTGACGCAGCGCATAGGCACGCGCCGCGAGCCCGAGCGGACCTTCGGTGGCGATGTGCAGCGCGTCCGGATCGAACGTGTCGATGCGCTCGGCCACGCGGCGGCGCGGCATCAGCGAGAGGCGAATCTCGGGATAAGTGGGGCAGGGAATGGTCCTGAATTCGAGCGGCGTGAGCATCTCCACGCGATGCCCCAGCGCCATCAATTCCTTGCGCGTGTTCTTCAGCGTTCGCACGACGCCGTTGACCTGCGGCTCCCATGCATCGGTCACGATCATGATTTTCATAGCAGTCCCGGATTGGATGACGCGTACGTTCAAACCGTCGCGTGCGTGGTGGCGGGGCGTTGACCGGACGCGCGCATGACGGTCCAGTACACGATCTTCAGCTCGCCGTCGTGGGTCTCGACGAGCGCGGAGAGACTTTCGACCCAGTCGCCGTCGTTGCAATAGAGGATGCCGTCGATGTCGCGGATTTCCGCCTTGTGGATATGGCCGCATACGACGCCGTCGCAGCCGCGCCGGCGGGCTTCGTCGGTCATCACTCGTTCGAACTGCGAAATGAAGCTGACAGCGTTCTTGACCTGATGCTTCAGATACTGCGAGAGCGACCAGTAATCGAAGCCGAGCTTCGTTCGCACTCGGTTAAACCAGCGGTTGAGCAGGAGAATCGCGGTGTAGGCGGTATCGCCGAGATAGGCGAGCCACTTCGCGTGCTGGATGACGCCATCGAAAAGATCGCCGTGCACGATCCACAGGCGCTTGCCCGCGAGCGTCGTGTGGAACGCTTCGCCGCGCACGTGAATGTCGCCGAACGCAAGATCGCAGAACTGGCGGGCGGCTTCGTCGTGATTGCCGGGAATGTAGACGACCTGGGTACCTTTGCGCGCCTTGCGCAGGATTTTCTGCACGACGTCGTTGTGCGCCTGCGGCCAGAACCAGCCTTTGCGAAGCTGCCATCCGTCGATGATGTCGCCGACGAGATACAGATAGTCCGACTCGTGATGCCGCAGAAAATCGAGCAGATAAGACGCCTGGCAGCCGCCTGAGCCGAGGTGAATATCGGAAAGCCAGATCGTCCGGTAGCGGTGCGGACCGTCCGGGGAATCGCCTTCAGTGACCGGCTCGGTGGTGTCGGGCGGACTGGACGGCAGCGTGAATCCGGTGCTGCGGAACCAGTAAGCCGAGGAGGAATCGATTGCCGGCGTGACTGACGAGTTCGAAGGCATTGGCTCGCGCATCGGGTTTCGGTATGCGCATTGCGCCATGCGGCCGTGACGGAGCTATGACGGTCACGAGAACTTCTTATTACGCGGCAATTATTTCGCGGTGCTTGCCTGTGTGGCGACGATGCGCGTGCCCGCGAGACGATCGTGCAGAAACTGGCGCGCTGGATCGAGCCGCACGGCGGCGGCCCACAGCGTCACCCAGACGCCGAACACGGCGAGCGTTTGCGGCACGGCCAGCGACATCAGCGGATGCAGCGCGAGCGGCGGCAGGAACCAGAGCCACGCGAGGGCGTAACGCGCGAGGGCGCGGCCGGGCTTGACCGGCTGACCGTGGGCATCGACGACTTTCATGCGCCAGGTTTTCATCGGCAAGGTCTGTCCGCCGTGCGTCCAGAACCATACGAAGTAGGCGGCAAGCACGATGCCGATCCACGACGCGAGCAGGTTGTGATGCGTGAGGCCGTTGCGCTGCTGCGTGAGCGTGCTGAACAGATAGCCGGCGATGAAGACGACGCCGAACAGGATGACGCCTTCGTAGATCATCGTCGCGAGGCGGCGGCGCAGCGCGGGCGCGCGAAGCGGCGGGACGGTCGTGTCGGCGTTCATCGCGCGCTCACGACCCGTTGTACATCGACGGCGCTTGCTGCGGCGAAACGGGAATCGGCGTGGCGGGCACGATGCTCGCCGCGTTCGGGATGCCCGGCAGCGACGGCACGGCGGGCAGCGACGCCGATGCGCCCGATTCGCCTTGCGCGTGCCCGGCGGCGTGACCCTGCTCGCGTGCGGTGACGAGGCGGTTGATGTCCTTGACCTCCGTCTTGCCCGTCGGCGGCGCGCTGACGACGGTCGGACGGCGATTGTGCTCGCTCGCGGCGAGCTTCTTCTTCTGTTCTTCAGGGAGCTTCTGGTACGCGTCCCACGCACGCTCGCGCTTGTCGAGCGGCACCGACTTCGAGACCTGATAATTTTCCCGCGCGACCTTGCGTTCGTCGGGCGTCATGCGAACCCATTCCTGCATGCGCTGCTGCAGGCGCTTCTGCGCTTCCGGCGACATCCGGTGATAGCGCGACGCGATCCTCAGCCACTTCTGCTTGCGCTCGTCGCTGAAGGAATCCCACTGCGTAGCGAACGGCGCGAGCGCGACATGCTGCGCTTCGGTCAGGCGGTTCCAGGAGAGCGGGTTCGCCGACAGTGCGGCGAGGGGCAGGACGTCGCTGTCAGCGGCGGCGCTCGCCCCGATGGGCGCGGCCACGGAAGCGGGGGAGGCGGGGGACGAGTAGAAACGCGGGTAAGTGGCGGCGAACGCGACCATACCCGCAATCGCGCAGCCAAAAACAATCGCGAGACCGCGCTTGTAACTCACCCGAAAATTCCCCCGCTGTATGCGTTGCTCGTTGGCCGATGCTTAGTGATTGCGCGTCAGGTATGCGTTGAACCCGTGGTCGAGATAGGCGTCGAGCGGCAGGCTGTCGCTCATCATGGCCGCGTCGATATCGGCGAGTTCGGCCTTGCGCTCCTGATCTTCCCAATACGCGACGCCCGCCAGCGCGACGGCGAGCGCGAGCACCGGCAACGCCAGCCCTAAACCGCCGATTCGCGCGAACAGGCCCTTGTGCGAAGGCTCGCCGCCGGACCCGCCGGCGTTGCCCAGGCCGCCGGCCGCGCCGGCGAACGCGGGCGTAAAGGCCGGCGTGAAGGCGGCGACGGGTACTTTCTCCGGCTTCTTGCGCGCGAGCGCCGCCCGGCGCGCAAGCGCAAGGCGGTCGCGGGCAGCGGCCGGAATATTCGACGCATTTTCGTCGAGCGCGCGAATGACTTTCAGCGCGAACTCGTTTTCGTTTAATTCAGGAGCGGAACTCATAGCGTGATCCCTTTGGCTTTCAGGGCTTGAGCGAGCGCGTGCGTGGCGCGTGAACAGTGCGTCTTCACGCTGCCCTCGGAGCAGCCCATCGCGGCGGCCGTCTCGGCGACATCCATATCTTCCCAGTAACGCATGAGAAAAGCTTCTCGTTGACGCGCCGGCAATTTCTGAATTTCCGCGTCGATCAGATTCAGCACCTGTTCGCGCTCCAGCCTGTTCTCGCTGCTTTCGCTGCCCGTGCCGCCGCCTTGCGCTTCCAGCGTTTCGAGCGGATCGAACTCGTCGTCGTCCGCGCTGCCGAACGACGAAAACAGGCTTACCCAGGTGTTGCGGACTTTCTGGCGGCGAAAGTAGTCGTGCGTCGCATTCTGAAGGATACGCTGGAACAAAAGCGGAAGCTCGGCGGACGGGCGGTCGCCGTATTTTTCGGCGAGCTTGATCATCGCGTCCTGCACGATATCGAGCGCCGCGTCGTCATCGCGTACGGTGTAGACGGTCTGCTTGAACGCGCGTCTTTCGACGCCCGCCAGGAAGTCGGCGAGTTCCTTGTCTGATGCCATCCGTTGGGGACCCGGCGCAGCGAATTGCGTCGAAAGAGAATAGGGAGTTGCAGGGAAACCTGCGGATGCTAGCAAATTTTCGCCGCGCCCGGACGAATCGGGACGATTTGTTGCCGGAGAGGCGCATGGTCCGGACGATTGAAACCCAGTCCGCAAGCCTGACGTGCAAAGATCGGAAAATTTTTGCTTGACCCGATGCGCAAAACCGGGCTATCTTTTCTGACTCGCATCATAAAGTGAAATGTCTGCTTTGAGGCGAGCCCAAGAAGCACGCCTGTCAAACCAAGACGCGCCGCTTGAACCCGAGCCACAAGCCCGGCAGAGAGCACCCGATCAATTTTTTGCCGAAAATTCGAAAGGTGATGAATGAATATGCCTAGCGCGGAATTCTCCACGTCGGATACCACTCCTCCCCACGACGCTGACTCTATCGGCGCGACCGTGCTCATGCGCGCGCTCGCCGACGAGAACGTCGAGTTCATCTGGGGCTATCCCGGCGGCTCGGTACTCTACATCTACGACGAGCTGTACAAGCAGGACCAGATTCAACACATTCTCGTGCGCCACGAGCAAGCCGCCGTGCACGCCGCGGACGCCTATTCGCGTTCCACCGGCAAGGTCGGCGTATGCCTCGTGACTTCGGGTCCGGGCGTCACCAATGCCGTCACCGGCATCGCGACGGCCTACATGGATTCCATTCCGCTCGTCGTCATCAGCGGGCAGGTGCCCACTGCGGCCATCGGCCTCGACGCCTTTCAGGAATGCGACACCGTCGGCATCACGCGTCCCTGCGTGAAGCACAACTTCCTTGTGAAGGACGTGCGCGATCTCGCCGCCACCATCAAGAAAGCGTTCTACATTGCCCGCACAGGCCGTCCGGGTCCGGTGCTGATCGACATTCCGAAAGACGTGTCGAAGGCGCCGTGCCGGTACGAACCGGTCAAGAGCGTGTCGCTGCGCTCGTACAACCCGGTGACGAAGGGCCACTCCGGCCAGATTCGCAAGGCGGTGCAATTGCTGCTGTCGGCGAAGCGCCCGTATATCTATACCGGCGGCGGCATCATCCTCGCGGATGCGTCGCGCGAGCTGAACCAGTTCGCCGATCTGCTCGGCTATCCGGTCACCAACACGCTGATGGGCCTCGGCGGCTATCGTGCTAGCGACAAGAAGTTCCTCGGCATGCTCGGCATGCACGGCACGTACGAAGCCAATATGGCAATGCAGCACTGCGACGTGCTGATCGCCATCGGCGCGCGTTTCGATGACCGCGTGATCGGCGATCCGAAGCATTTCGCGTCGTCGCCGCGCAAGATCATCCATATCGACGTCGATCCGTCGTCCATTTCGAAGCGCGTGAAGGTGGACATTCCGATCGTCGGCGACGTGAAGGAAGTGCTGAAGGAACTGATCGAGCAGCTTCAGCACGCTGAGCACGGTCCGGACACGCAGGCGCTCAAGCAATGGTGGGACGACATCGAAAGCTGGCGCGCGAAGGACTGTCTCGCCTACGACCGCAAGAGCGAGATCATCAAGCCGCAGTACGTCGTCGAAAAGCTCGCGGAGCTTACCGACGGCAACGCGTTCGTCTGTTCGGACGTCGGCCAGCACCAGATGTGGGCGGCGCAGTTCTATCCGTTCAACAAGCCGCGCCGCTGGATCAACTCGGGCGGTCTCGGCACGATGGGCTTCGGCCTGCCCGCCGCGATGGGCGTGAAAATGGCCTATCCGGACGAGGAAGTTGTCTGCATCACGGGCGAAGGCTCCATCCAGATGTGCATTCAGGAGCTGTCGACCTGCAAGCAGTACAACACGCCCGTCAAGATCATTTCGCTGAACAACCGCTATCTCGGCATGGTTCGCCAATGGCAGCAGATCGAATACAAGAAGCGCTACTCCAGTTCGTACATGGACGCGCTGCCTGATTTCGTGAAGCTCGCCGAGGCGTACGGTCATGTTGGCATTCGCGTCGAAAAGACCGCGGATGTCGAGCCGGCGCTGAAGGAAGCGCTGCGCCTGAAGGATCGCACCGTATTTCTCGACTTCCAGACCGATCCCACCGAAAACGTATTCCCGATGGTGCAAGCCGGTAAAGGCATCACGGAAATGCTGCTCGGGTCTGAGGATCTATAACGCGGGTTCGTCTCGCGAGGCTCGCGCGCGCCTGTCTTCACAAAGGACATGCGTGGCGCGCGGGTTTCACAGACGGGCTTTGACTGGAACCACATCGGGAAAAGACACATGAAACACATCATCTCCGTACTGCTGGAAAACGAGCCGGGCGCGTTATCGCGTGTCGTCGGGCTCTTTTCGGCGCGCGGCTATAACATCGAAACGCTGACGGTGGCCCCGACCGAAGACAGTTCGCTGTCGCGGCTCACCATCGTCTCCATTGGCTCGGACGACGTGATCGAACAGATCACGAAGCACCTGAACCGCCTGATCGAGGTGGTGAAAGTGGTCGACCTGACAGAGGGCGCCCACATCGAGCGCGAGCTGATGCTCATCAAGGTAAGGGCGGTCGGCAAGGAACGCGAAGAAATGAAGCGGATGGCGGATATCTTCCGCGGCCGCATCATCGACGTGACCGAGAAGACCTACACCATGGAACTGACGGGCGCGTCCGACAAGCTCGACGCGTTCATCCAGGCGCTCGACGCCACGGCGATCCTCGAGACGGTTCGCACGGGCAGCTCCGGCATCGGCCGGGGCGAGCGCATCCTCAAGGTCTGACCGCCAGACCATCCAGTTAGCAGCGCAAACAAGCACACCAATTCACGCATCAGGACTCAAGGAACCACCATGAAAGTTTTCTACGACAAAGACGCCGATCTCTCCCTCATCAAGGGCAAGCAAGTGACCATCATCGGCTATGGCTCGCAAGGCCATGCACACGCGCTGAACCTGAAGGAAAGCGGCGTGAACGTGACGGTCGGCCTGCGCAAGGGCGGCGCTTCGTGGAGCAAGGCCGAGAACGCCGGCCTGCCGGTGAAGGAAGTGGCCGAAGCCGTGAAGGGCGCCGATGTCGTCATGATGCTGCTGCCCGACGAGCAGATCGCCGAGGTGTACAAGAACGAAGTGCACGCCAACGCCAAGAACGGCGCGGCGCTCGCGTTCGCGCACGGCTTCAACGTTCACTACGGCCAGGTGATCCCGCGTGCGGATCTGGACGTCATCATGATCGCGCCGAAGGCTCCGGGCCACACCGTGCGCAACACGTACAGCCAGGGCGGCGGCGTGCCGCACCTGATCGCGGTCGCGCAGGACAAGTCGGGCTCGGCGCGCGACGTGGCGCTGTCGTATGCGGCGGCGAACGGCGGCGGCCGTGCCGGCATCATCGAAACGAACTTCCGTGAAGAAACCGAAACCGACCTGTTCGGCGAGCAGGCCGTGCTGTGCGGCGGCACCGTCGATCTGATCAAGGCCGGCTTCGAAACGCTGGTCGAAGCGGGCTACGCGCCGGAAATGGCGTACTTCGAGTGTCTGCACGAACTGAAGCTGATCGTCGATCTGATCTACGAAGGCGGCATCGCCAACATGAACTACTCGATCTCGAACAACGCCGAGTACGGCGAGTACGTGACGGGTCCGCGCATCGTCACGGAAGAGACGAAGAAGGCGATGAAGGCCGTGCTCAAGGACATTCAGACCGGCGAGTACGCGAAGAGCTTCATCATCGAGAACCGCGCGGGTGCGCCGACGCTGCAATCGCGCCGCCGCCTGACGGCCGAGCATCAGATCGAGCAAGTCGGCGAGAAGCTCCGCGCGATGATGCCGTGGATCGCGCAGAACAAGCTCGTCGACCAGTCGAAGAACTAAACGTGTCTGCGTGACCTCGCGTCACGGTTCTTGCTGCATCGAAAGCCGCCCGGAAGCCGCTGTGCGCCGGGCGGCTTTTGTTATCCTACGGTTTTTATAAAACACAGAACACGTTCATGAACTATCCTCATCCGATCATTGCCCGCGAAGGCTGGCCGTTTATCGCCATCGCGGCCGTCGTTGCCGTTCTCGTACAGGCGATCGGCGGCTTCGGCTTCGCCTGGCTCTTCTGGCTGATCGTGATCTTCGTCGTCCAGTTCTTCCGCGATCCGCCGCGGCCCATTCCCACTCAGCCGAACGCGGTGCTGTGTCCGGCGGACGGGCGCATCGTCGCGGTCGAGACCGCGCATGATCCGTACGCGGGACGCGAAGCGCTCAAGATCAGCGTGTTCATGAACGTGTTCAACGTGCACTCGCAGCGTTCGCCCGTGGACGGCGCGATCAGCAAGGTTCAGTACTTTCCCGGCGCGTATCTGAATGCGGCCGTCGACAAGGCGTCGACCGAGAACGAGCGCAACGCGATCGTCCTGCACACGGCGGCGGGGCATACGGTGACGTCGGTGCAGATCGCGGGTCTGATCGCGCGCCGCATTCTCTGCTACGTGCACGCCGGCGAGCCGCTCACGCGCGGCCAGCGTTACGGCTTCATCCGTTTCGGCTCGCGCGTCGATGTGTATTTGCCGGTCGGAAGCCGGCCACGCGTGTCGATCGGCGAGAAGGTGTCCGCCTCGTCGACCATCCTTGCCGAATTCGCAGAATAACGCGGGGGGTCCGATGGCGGCATTCAAGACGCGCCGTAACCGCGCGAACGCGACGCCGCCGCGCGCGTTCCGCCGCAACAAGGCCATTCAGGACGTGGGCGTCGTGGAGACGCGGCGCGCGAAGCGGCAGCAGTTTCTGCGCAAGCGCGGCATCTATCTGCTGCCGAATGCGTTCACCACGGCCGCGCTCTTTTGCGGCTTCTTCGCCGTCGTTCAGGCGATGAACGTGCGCTTCGAGATCGCGGCCATCGCCATTTTCGTCGCGATGGTCCTCGATGGCATGGACGGCCGCGTCGCCCGCATGACGCATACGCAAAGCGCGTTCGGCGAGCAGTTCGACAGCCTCTCTGACATGGTGTCGTTCGGCGTCGCGCCCGCGCTCGTGATGTACGAATGGGTGCTGAAGGACCTTGGGCGCTGGGGCTGGCTCGCGGCGTTCGTCTACTGCTCGGGCGCGGCGTTGCGGCTCGCGCGCTTCAACACGAACGTCGGCGTGGTCGACAAGCGCTATTTTCAGGGTTTGCCGTCGCCGGCGGCGGCTGCGCTGATCGCCGGTTTCGTATGGCTCGCCACCGACAACCGCGTGCCGCTCAAGCTCGTTTGGCTGCCGTGGGTCGCGTTCGTGCTGACGATCTACGCGGGCGTCACGATGGTATCGAACGCGCCGTTCTATAGCGGCAAGGCGCTCGACGTGCGGTATCGCGTGCCGTTCGCGGGCGTGCTGCTGATCGTGGTGGCGTTCGTGCTCGTATCGTCCGATCCGCCTGTGATGCTGTTCTGCCTCTTCGTGCTGTACGGATTGTCCGGCTACGTCTGGTGGGCCTACATGGCGATACGCGGCAAACCGAATCCCGCGCGCAGTTCGCAACGGGATCACTGAGGCGCGTTACTCGATGCACAAGGCGGCGGTTCGCAAGACCCGCCGCTTTTTTTCGCCTGACGCGTTGAACGGTCAACCCGCTTCGAGCACGCCGTTGCGCACGCGCACATGCTGGCCCTGCGCGAACGGCGGCTGCTGCTTGTACGTGAAATAACGCGTCTTGCCGTTTTCCATTCTGACGCGCACCGAGTAATCGGTTTCGCTGCGGATGTGCTTCTCCACCGAATTGCCCGCGAGACCGCCGCCGAGCGCGCCGAGCAGGGTCATCGCGGTCCGGCCGCCGCCACGCCCGAACTGGTTGCCGACGACACCCCCGGCTACCGCGCCACCGACCGCACCGATTCCCGTGCCGTGTCCTTCGCGACGCACGGCAGAGATGGATTCCACGGTGCCGCACGTCGAGCAGTACGCCGCTTTGGGCGGCGGCTGTTGCGCATAGGACGGTTGCGCGGGCGCTGGCTGGACAGGCGCCTGTTGCACGGGCTGCGGGGCGGGTTGCTGCACGACGGGTTGGGCGGGCGCGGCGGCAGGCGTGGCGGGGGTCACTGCCTGCTGCTGCGCGACGGCCGCCGTCTGCGTCTGCGGATTCTGCGCGGACGTGCTCGACGCCCTGGGAAATACGCCGGTAATGGCTGCCGTAGCGGCAAGACTTGCGACGATCACCGCGCCCGCCGCCGTCGCGACGAGTGGATGCAGACGGCGTTGCTGCGGCAGCGGCTGGCTGGCGTCGGGAGAGGGGAGGACGCGAGCTTGTTGGTCCCGTTATCCATGGTTGAACCTCCGTTCGAGGCGAAGTGCTAGACGGATCGATTTTGATGGGATTTTGCGTCTAGAGCTTTGCTGGTTTTGACCACTGTTTTTCTTAGTATGAAGCACATCTGATGCCAGGCGTCGAGTGCGGGATTGAAGCGGGGCGGTGTGCGACGATGATCTCGGCGCTTGGGGTCCGGTTACAAAGCCAGCCGAAAGGGTGTTCCGCTTGCTCAATCGACGACGCGCGGTTTTTTGGTTTTCGGTCTGACACGGTGGACCCTGTTGCCCTTGCGGGCACTGCCATTCGCAGGTCGCGTGCGGGGGTGCATCTTTTCGCCGCCACGATGCTCAGCGGTTTTGTGCATCGTGGCGAAGTCTGGGATTACATCGTTGCAAGCTAGGAACGGGCGCGAAATCGCGTGCTAGGCGACCGAGCTTGCCGCGACGCGAAATTCATCTTCTCGACGCTCCGCACCGCATCGCTTGAAAAACCTCCACAGGCAAAAAAAACGCGCCCCCAAGGACGCGCTTTGGCCAACAACCGACCAAGCTTTCCGCTCAGTCTTCCCGCCGCAAATGCGGGAACAGAATGACATCGCGAATGCTCGGGCTGTCGGTCAGCAGCATCACCAGCCGGTCGATGCCGATCCCGCATCCGCCTGTCGGCGGCATGCCGTATTCGAGCGCGCGAATGTAGTCGGCGTCGAAAAACATCGCTTCTTCGTCGCCGGCGTCTTTCTGGTCGACCTGCTTTTGGAAGCGCGCGGCCTGATCTTCCGGATCGTTCAGTTCCGAGAAACCGTTCGCGATCTCGCGCCCCGTGATGAACAGCTCGAAGCGCTCCGTGATGCCCGGCACGCTGTCCGACTCACGCGCCAGCGGCGACACCTCGATCGGGTAATCGACGATGTACGTCGGCTCCCACAATTGCGATTCCGCCGTCTCTTCGAAGAGCGCCAGTTGCAGCGCGCCGATGCCGGCATTGAGAAACGCGGGCTGCGCCGTATCGACACCGAACTTCTTCAGTTCGGCGCGCACGAACACGCCGTCGTTCAACTGCTCGTCGGTGTATTGCGGCGCGTACTTTTGAATCGCCTGATTGATCGTCAGCCGATGGAACGGCTTGCTGAAATCGAGTTCGCGGCCCTGATACGTGATGGTCGCGGTGCCGAGCGCATCGATTGCGGCCTGGCGGATCAGTTGCTCGGTGAAATCCATCAGCCAGCGGTAATCCGTGAACGCCGCGTAAAACTCCATCATCGTGAATTCCGGATTGTGACGCGGCGATACGCCTTCGTTCCGGAAATTACGGTTGATCTCGAACACGCGCTCGAAGCCGCCGACGATCAGCCGCTTCAGATACAACTCCGGCGCAATGCGCAGGAACATCTGCATGTCGAGCGCGTTGTGATGCGTGACGAAGGGCTTCGCCGCCGCGCCACCCGGAATCGGGTGCAGCATCGGCGTTTCGACTTCCATGAAGTTCGCCTGCGCCATGAAATTGCGGATCGACGTGACCGCTTTCGTGCGCGCCATGAACGTCTTGCGCGATTCAGGCGTGACGATCAGATCGACGTAGCGCTGGCGATAGCGCATTTCCTGATCGGCGAGGCCGTGGAACTTGTCGGGCAGCGGGCGCAGCGCTTTCGACAGCAGCCGCAGTTCCGTGCAGCGCACCGACAGCTCGCCCTTGTTCGTGCGAAACAACACGCCGCGCGCCGCGATGATGTCGCCCAGGTCCCACTTCTTGAACGCTTCGTACACGTCCGCGCCGACATCGGCGGGCGTCACGAAGAACTGAATCTGGCCGCTGCCGTCCTGAACCGTCGCGAAGCTGGCCTTGCCCATCACGCGCTTCAGCATCATGCGGCCGGCGAGCGCGACGGGCAGGGGATTCGCTTCGAGCGCTTCCTTGTCGGTGTCGGCGTACTCGCTTTGCAGCGCGGCCGCCTGATGCGTCGGGCGGAAGTCGTTCGGATAAGCGATGCCTTGCTCGCGCAGCGCGCGCAGCTTGTCGCGGCGCTCCGCGATGATCTGGTTGTCTTCCAGTTCGGGAGCGGCGCTCGTCTGGGTCGGTTCGGTCATGATGATTCTTGGCTTTTAAAGCGAGGCGGATGCGCGGTGAGTCGAAACGAGAACGCGGATACCGAAGCCGATACCCGCGCTGGCGGTTTAGACGCCTTGTTTCAGGCTTGCGCTGATGAAGTCGTCGAGGTCGCCGTCGAGCACGGCGCGCGTGTTGCTCATTTCCACGCTGGTGCGCAGATCCTTCACGCGGCTCTGGTCGAGCACGTAGGAGCGGATCTGATGGCCCCAGCCCACGTCGGTCTTGCTCGATTCGAGCTTGTCCTGTTCGGCTTGGCGCTTGCGCATCTCGAATTCGTACAGACGCGCCTTCAGCATCTGCATGGCTTCCGCGCGGTTGCGGTGCTGCGAGCGGTCGTTCTGGCATTGCACGACGATGCCCGTCGGCGCGTGCGTGAGACGCACGGCGGAGTCCGTCTTGTTGATGTGCTGGCCGCCCGCGCCCGATGCGCGATACGTGTCGGTGCGGATATCAGCGGGATTGATTTCGATCTCGATCGAATCGTCGATTTCCGGATACACGAACACCGACGAAAACGACGTATGCCGGCCGCCCGACGAATCGAACGGCGACTTGCGCACGAGGCGGTGAATGCCGGTTTCGGTGCGCAGATAGCCGTACGCGTATTCGCCTTCGACCTTGATCGTCGCGCTCTTGATGCCGGCGACATCGCCTTCGGATTCTTCGAGCACTTCGGTCTTGAAGCCCTTGCGCTCGCAGTAGCGCAGGTACTGGCGCAGCAGCATGGACGCCCAGTCGCACGCCTCGGTGCCGCCCGCGCCAGCCTGAATGTCGATGAAGCAGTTGTTCGGATCGGCCGGGTTCGAGAACATCCGGCGGAACTCCATGTCCTCGACGCGCGCCTTGAGCGCTTCCGCGTCGGCTTCGCAGGCGACGAGCGTGTCTTCGTCGCTCTCGTCGCGCGCCATGTCGAAGAGATCCTGCGCGTCGCGAAGATCGTTGCCAAGCGCGGTGAGCGTCGTCACCACGCCGTCGAGCAGCTTCTTCTCACGGCCGAGCGCCTGGGCGTTCTTCGAATCGTTCCAGACGTTGGGGTCTTCGAGTTCCTTGTTGACTTCGATCAGACGCGCGGACTTGGCGTCGTAGTCAAAGATACCCCCGTAGCTCGTCCGCGCGGCGGCGCAGGTCGGCCAGGAGGCTTTCGATCGCGTTGAGACGTTCTGCTTCCATTGTCGATCTTCGGCTTCGTAAAAAGGTGCAATTATAGCCGATTGACACCGTTATTCGCGTCCGCCAGCCCGCGTCCGCGCCGGCTGGGCCACGACCGAAAAGAGGTGAGAAGCGCTTTCTCAGCGTGGCGGCGGACGCTGCGCTATCTCACCGCCGTCCCGTTGCGCGACATCAGTGAGTGAGCGCGTCAGGCGCTAATCGCGATTCGACACGGCCTGGCGCTCGATGTACAGCGCTTCGGCCCGTGCCACCTGCTCGGCAGCGTCGGCCGCCGCGGTGCCATTGTTCGCAAGAACATGCTCGATGATTGCCGTACTGAACACTGTCCGGATCCGGTCGTAGAGCTGGTTGGCCGCGGAGGTGCGGCCCACAGCGGAGCAACGAGCCCAGAAGGCAATGAACTCGCTCGTGGAGACCGTGCGCTCATGCGCGTGTTCGGTCACGAACGAGATATCGTCTTCGGAAGCCGATGCATGTTGAACAGCCCGAGGAAGCCGAAGGTCGGGCCGGGTGTCGGGGCGATCTCGACGGAAAAACGGTCGGCCACGTCCTCAGGTGCGAAGCGGATGCCATAGTTCGTCTCCAGCGCGGGGCGAAATGCGCGACCGATCAGTTCATCTTCGCCGGTCGTCGCGTCGGGCGTGAACGCGCTGTCGCTCGACAACGCATTCAGAAGCCGTTTCGAGCGGAGCGAGAAGCCGCCGTTTCCGACGGCCATGCCGTCGGTATAGAAGGGCCAGCGCGCGCCGATATAGTCGTAAGCCAGGAATTCGTCTGTCCAGGCGGACGGACCGACTACATATCCGTCCCACTGAACGAGCGGCACCCACGGCGTTGCGATGTACTGGCCGAGTTCTTTGAGAATGAACTGACTGTATTCCTGCTTGCTGCGAATCGGGGCAATGAGAGCGACTCGCGCATCGCACTCGATGTGCCAGTCTGTCAGCAGAAGTGTTTCGCCAAAGAGGCAGTGTCTTCTGAAATTCTGCAGCGCTCTTATTGCGAGGACTGGATTGATGCAATCAACGGCGCACAGCGTGACCTGACTTGAATCGACTTTCTCGTTACTCATGATGCGCGACGGTTCTGTTTCGTACTTCTAATAAACATGAGCCGACGCATGCATAACGCAGCCGCCTCATACCTTAAAAAAAGCCCGAAACGCGGGTTCGGGTCGCGGCATCATATCGGCTGGCAGACGCATCCCACGTCTTGCCGCCACGCCAAATTATGTCGCATGCTCCACGATCAACTGGACGCGCGCCACGCCGTTCCAGGAATCGCTGACGAGCCGGTACGCGACGGTCGCACGCGGCGGCAACGGATCGACATGATTGAACCAGATCGCGTTAAAGCGCTGCCGTCCGCGCGTGAGTGACAGCTTCAGATGCTTCTCCTTGACGAGCGCCTGCGATGCGACGTCGAACTCTCCCGAGAAAGTCGGCGCCGGGAATCCCTGACCCCAGACGGCGGCGTCCAGCATTTCGACGAATTGCGGCGTGAAGTACGCGTCTTCCAGTTCGCCATCCGTCTCGATGGTCCGCGCGAGCGCTTCGGCCGTCAGCCATTCGCGCCCGACCGCTTCGAACGCGTCCGTGAAGCGCGCGATATCGGCGGTGGCGAGCGTGAGGCCCGCCGCCATCGCGTGGCCGCCGAACTTGTGGATGAGGCCGGGCTCGCGCTTGCTGATCAGATCGACGGCATCGCGCAGATGGAAGCCCGGAATCGAGCGGCCCGAGCCTTTGGACAGCGTGCCGGCGTCGTCGGCGTGGGCGAACGTGAACGACGGCCGGTGAAAGCGCTCCTTCAGCCGTCCCGCGACGATGCCGATCACGCCCTGATGCCAGCCCGGATCGAATAGCGTGAGCGTCGCGCGCTCGCCCGGCTCGAAACTTTGCAGTTCCGCGAGTGCCTGCTGCTGCATGCCGGCTTCGATCTCGCGCCGCTCGCGGTTCATCGAATCGAGTTGCTGCGCAAGCTCCCATGCGCGGCCGATGTCGTCGGTCGTCAAGCATTCGATGCCGAGCGACATGTCCGACAGCCGGCCCGCCGCGTTCAGCCGCGGCCCCAGCGCAAAGCCCAGATCGAAGCCCGATGCGGCGCGCGCATCGCGGGCTGCCGCGCGGAAAAGCGCCGCGATGCCCGGCTGCATGCGGCCCGCGCGAATCCGCTTGAGGCCCTGCGCGACGAGGATGCGGTTATTCGCATCGAGCTTGACGACGTCCGCGACCGTGCCGAGCGCGACGAGATCGAGCAGGCCGTCCAGACGCGGTTCGGGCGCATTCTCGTAAGCGCCGCGCCGGCGCAGTTCGGCCCTCAGCGCGAGCAGCACGTAGAACATGACGCCCACGCCCGCAATGCATTTGCTCGGAAAGCCGCAGCCCGGCTGATTCGGATTGACGATCGCGCGAGCGGCGGGCAATTCGTCGCCGGGAAGGTGATGATCGGTCACGAGCACGTCGATGCCGAGCGCGTTCGCCGCCGCGACGCCTTCCACGCTGGCGATGCCGTTATCGACGGTAATCAGCAGATCGGGCGGGCCGAGCGGCGAGCGCCCGGCGAGATCGACGATCTCGGGCGTCAGTCCATAGCCGTATTCGAAGCGGTTCGGCACCAGATAGTCGACGGTCGCGCCGAACATCCGCAAGCCGCGCACGGCAACGGCGCAGGCGGTCGCGCCGTCGCAGTCGTAATCGGCGACGACGAGCATGCGCTTGCCCGCAGCGAGCGCATCGGCGAGCACGACGGCGGCATCGTCGCAACCCTTGAGGCCGACGGGCGCGTGGAGGCGCTTGAACTCTGTCTCGACCTCATCCGGCGACGTCACGCCGCGCGCCGCGTAGAGCCGCGCGATTACGGGATGCAGGCCGTGGCGCATCAGCGCTTCGGCGTCGGCGGGGGAGGAAGCGCGCGTGATGATTCGCGTCATTCAGCTAGGGCCTTCATTCGATGAAAAGCGCCGCAATCGGCCTGCGACGCCAGAATTTGCGCAAGTCCGAACGCGTGATGGAAAGCGTCACCGAGCCGGTATCGCCGCAAAGCGTGATGCCGAGGCGCTTCAGCGAACCGTTCGACAGCGCGTCGAGCGCGGGTGCGAACCAGTCCTTCTCGAGCGCCTGAAGCGACGCATTCCAGCGCGCCCAATCCTGTTCGATGAACGGCGCGGAAAACGGATCGAGTTCGACGAGCGTCGCGCCTTCCGCGTTCGTATGCCTGGCTTTTGCCAGCGCAGCGAAGCTCTCCGGCGGCGTGTGCGGTTCGATGCCCGCTGCGAGCGCAAGCCCGCGCGTCGCGGCGGCATCCGACAACACGCGCGCGAACGGACTCTGGACGGGACGCATCGCGCCTTGCGCGTGCAGCCAGATGGAATTGATCGCGGGCAAACCGTGCGATTCACGCTCCACGTTCAGCGGATGCTCGAACCACGCCATCTGCACTTCGTTCTGCAGCTTCATCCACGCGCGCGAGCGTTCGCCCGTGCGGGCTTCGTGCGGCAGCCATATTTCGATGTTGCGTCCGGTCGCGCGCAACGGCGATGCACCCGCGAGCGCGCCGAGCGCCTCGCCCGATACATACCAGCGCAGCGGCGTCGGCGCTTGCAAAGCGATGCCCAGCTCTTCGATGACGGGCCGTGCCGTCTGAAGCAACGCGCGCGCTTCTTCGGTGCGCACGCCGAGCGTGGCGGGATCGATCAGGACGAGATGATCGTGCGCGATCCGGACATGAACCGGCTCGATGCAGGCCCACAGCGCATCGCCGGGCGTGCCGCCATCGGCGAGGAGCATGAACGGGGCGAGCGGGGCGTCGTCGGCGTGGCGCTGGCCGGCGCTCGGCGTGACCACGCCGAAGCGTTGCGCGATCCAGCGTTCGTGCGGCAGCGTGCGCTGGAAATCCTCTCCGATCACGCGTTCTTCGAGCGTGGCGCGGGCGAGCAGCTTGTCGAGCGCCGCGCTCTCCAGTCCGTGCAACGCGGTGGCGGCGTCCGCCGCCGAGGGCAGCGCGAACGGCAGCAGAAGGTGAAGGTCGGGAACGGGCATGATGGTCGGCATTGTAGGGCATGCGCCGATGCCCCGCGCATCGGCGGAAGTGCGCAATCACCGGTCGAAATGCCCGCCGACAGGCCGTTTCGCACACCGCTGAATGGCCGACGTCAGCGCCCGCTTGTTACGGCGCTCGCGCCACCTATGGCAAACTTTCGCAAATTTCGCGGCGCAGACCTCGCGTTGCATCGACGCGGGCCAGCCGGGCAAAGCGGGACGCAAGACCAACGCAGCAACAGCAGACACAAGGATTCGCTTGAAACTTCCGTACGAATGGCAGATTGGCTGGCGCTACACGCGCGCCAGCAAACGCACCACAGGCAACGGCTTCATCTCCTTCATCGCACTGGTGTCGATGGCGGGCATCGCGCTCGGCGTCGCCGCGCTGATCGTCGTGTTGTCGGTCATGAACGGCTTCCAGAAAGAAGTGCGCGACCGCATGCTCTCGGTGCTCGCCCACGTCGAGATTTTTTCGCCGACCGGCTCGATGCCCAACTGGCAACTCACCGCGCAGGAAGCGCGCCGCAATCCCGAAGTGACCGGCGCCGCGCCCTATGTCGAAGCGCAGGCGCTTCTGACGCGCCAGGGCGCGGTGAGCGGCGTCGCGCTGCGAGGCGTGGAGCCGTCGCTGGAGCCGCAAGTGTCGGACATCGGCAAGGAGATGCGCGCGGGCAAGCTCGCGGATCTCGTGCCGGGCGGATTCGGCATCGTGCTGGGGCGCGATCTGGCGACCAACCTCGGCGTGATGACCGGCGACAAGATCACGCTCGTCGCGCCCGAAGGCACCATCACGCCCGCCGGCATGATGCCGCGGCTCAAGCAGTTCACGGTCGTCGGCATCTTCGAGTCGGGGCACTACGAATACGATTCGACGCTCGCGCTGATCGCCATCCGCGATGCCCAGGCGCTCTTTCGCCTGCCCGCGCCGACCGGCGTGCGCCTGCGCCTGAAGGACATGCAGCGCGCGCCCGAAGTCGCGCGGCAACTGTCGCATACGCTGTCCGGCGATCTGTATATCCGCGACTGGACGCAGCAGAACAAGACATGGTTCTCCGCCGTGCAGATCGAGAAGCGCATGATGTTCATCATCCTGACGCTGATCATCGCGGTGGCGGCGTTCAATCTGGTTTCGTCGCTCGTGATGACCGTCACCGACAAGCAGGCCGATATCGCGATCCTGCGCACGCTCGGCGCACAGCCGGGTTCCATCATGAAGATATTCGTCGTGCAGGGCGTGACGATCGGGTTCATCGGTACGGCGCTCGGCGTGTCGCTCGGCTGTCTGATCGCGTGGAGCATTCCGTGGCTCGTGCCGATGATCGAGCATCTGATCGGCGTGCAGTTCCTGCCGCCTTCGGTCTATTTCATCAGCGAACTGCCGTCCGAACTCGTGCCGGCCGATGTCGCGAAGATCGGCGTGATCGCGTTCCTGTTGTCGTCGCTGGCCACGCTCTATCCGAGCTGGCGCGGTGCGAAGGTGCGTCCGGCGGAGGCGCTGCGTTATGAGTGACATGATTCCAGACAACAATATCGTGCTGCGCGCGTCGGCGATTTCGAAGACCTTCGTGCAGGGCGGCTTCAACGTGCAGGTGCTCGACAACGCGCAACTCGATGTGCGGCGCGGCGAGAAACTCGCAATCGTCGGCGCGTCCGGCTCGGGCAAGAGCACGCTGCTGCATGTGCTCGGCGGGCTGGACGAACCGAGCGCAGGCAAGGTGTCCCTGCTCGGCAAACCGTTCACCGAACTCAAGGAAAAGGAACGCAACGACCTGCGCAATCGCGCGCTCGGCTTCGTCTATCAGTTCCATCACTTGCTGCCGGAATTCACCGCGCTCGATAACGTCGCGATGCCGCTGCGCATCCGCCGCATGCCCGAGGAGGCCGCGCGCCAGGAAGCGATGGGCATGCTCGAGCGCGTGGGCATCGGGCATCGCGCGAAGCATCGGCCGGGCGAGCTGTCGGGCGGCGAGCGGCAGCGGGTGGCCATTGCGCGTGCGCTCGTCACGCGTCCGGCGTGCGTGCTCGCCGACGAACCGACCGGCAATCTCGATGGCGGCACGGCCGATACCGTCTTCAACCTGATGCTCGAGCTGTCGCAGACGCTGGAGACGAGCTTCGTGATCGTCACGCACGATGCCGACCTCGCCGCGCGTTGCGACCGCATCATGCGGCTGCGCGACGGCGTGTTGCACGAAGAGCCGTCCGTGCCGGTCTGAACGGCGGAAATCGCGGAGAGCGCCATGTGGATCGATACGCACTGCCATCTCGATGCCTCGGAGTTCGACGCGGACCGCGACGACGTCGCGCGCGCGGCGCTCGATGCCAGCGTGAAGCGGATCGTGATACCGGGCGTCGAACGCGCGAACCTCGATACGGTGCGCAAGCTCGCGCATCGCATTGAGGGCGGGGCGTATGCGCTCGGCATCCATCCGCTGTTCACGCCGCGCGCCACCGACGACGATCTGCGCGTGCTGCGCGAGCAGATTGCGGCGAGCCTGGACGATCCGCTGTTCGTCGGCATTGGCGAGATCGGGCTGGATTATTTCGTCCCGACGCTCGACGATGCCCGCCAGCAGTTTTTCTACGACGCGCAACTGAAACTGGCGCGCGAGTTCGGGTTGCCGGTGATCTGCCACGTGCGCAAGTCTCAGGACAAGGTGCTGAAGGGCTTGCGCGTCAATCAAATTCACTGCGGCATTGCGCACGCATTTAACGGCAGCTTTCAGCAGGCCGATGCGTTCATCGCGCAAGGCATGCGGCTCGGCTTCGGCGGCAATCTGACGTTCGAGCGTGCGCGGCAGATTCGCCGGCTCGCCGCCGAACTTCCGCTCGACGCGATCGTGCTGGAAACCGATGCGCCCGATATCGCGCCGGCATGGCGCTACAAGGGCCGCAATACGCCGGATCAGGTCGCGGGCATCGCGAAGGTGCTGGCGGAGTTGCGCGGCATCGACGAACACGCGCTTTCCCTAGGCACAACGGCTAACGCGCACGCGGCGCTGCCCCGGCTGGCGCTCGCTTCTTCATAATCGTTCGCAGGTTCATTTGATTCGGATGACTGATGTTGTCCGGATGGAATGCGTTCGCGTCGACGACGGAAGAGGAAGCGTGTGCGTGCGATGTTGCTGGGTTTTGCGTTGGGCGTCTGGTGGCTGCAGCAACAGGCGCGTTTGCCGGGCTTGATGACCTGTTCGGTTGCTTTCGGCATCGCGCTGGGCGTGGGATGGATCGCGCGGCGACGGTTCGGGATCGGCGTGTTCGTGGTCGCGGCGGCCGTCGCGGGCTTCGCGTATGCGGCTGTGCGCGCCGAGATTCGTTTGCGGCCGCAACTGCCGGTCGAGTACGAACAGCGCGATATCGAACTGACCGGCTTCGTGCGCGGCTTGCCGGAGCCGCAGGCGCAAGGCACGCGGTTTCTGTTCGAAGTCGAAGCGAACGGTGCGAAGCTGCGCGACTTCCCGAGGATCGTGAGGCTGCTTTGGGTTCCGGTGGCGCCGCTTGACGCGCCCGCGCTGCATGCCGGTCAGCGATGGACGCTGAGTGCGCGGCTCAAACGCCCGCATGCGAACGCGAATTTCTCGCTGCGCGATGGCGAGGTCGGCTTGCTCGAGCGCGGCATTCGGGCGACGGGAACGGTATCGCTGGCGCGCGCGCCTCGTCGCCTCGAACGCGATGCGATCGGCCCACGACTCGCCATCGACCGATGGCGCGATCAGATCCGCCATCGCATCGAGACGGTGCTCGGCGATGCGTCGCATCGCGGCATCATCGTCGCGCTTGCAGTGGGCGCGCAGGAATCCGTCAGCGACGACGACTGGGCCATCATGCGCGCAACCGGCACGAGTCATCTCGTGGCGATCTCGGGGCTGCATATCGGCTTCGTCGCGGGACTGGCGGCACTGGCTTGCGGCTTCGTCTGGAGGCGCATCACGGTGCGTGGCGTGGACGGGCCGCTCATGATTGCGACGCCGAAAGTCGCGGCGCTCGGCGCGGCGGTCTTCGCGGCGATGTATGCGGCGCTAGCCGGGTTCAACGTGCCGGCGCAGCGCACGTTGTGGATGCTGACGGTATTCGCCGTCGCCTTCGTGTTTGGACGAAGGCCGGCATCGTCGCTCGTGCTCGCGTGGGCGCTCGCGATCGTGCTGCTTGCCGATCCGTGGGCGGTCACATCGCCGGGATTCTGGCTGTCGTTTTGCGCGGTGGCTGCGATCCTGCACGCGATTGCGTCGGCTGGCCGGCGGGCCAAGAAAGCGCCAGCCGATAACGACGACTGGTTAGCCGGAATGGAAGCGCGCGATCCGGTGCTGCCTGATGAACTTGCCGCGGCGAGCAATAGAGACGCGAAGGCGCCTGCATCGAAGTCGACGAGTCTCGCGCGCCGAATGACAGCGGTATCGCGCCGTGCCACTTGGAAGCTGCGCGCGCACATCGAATCGAGCGCTCGCGTTCAATATGCCGTGACGCTCGCACTTGCGCCGCTGACCGCGTACTGGTTCTCACAGATCCCGCTCACCGGGCCGCTCGCCAACGCCTTCGCGATTCCGTGGATCAGTTTCGTCGTCACGCCCGCGACGCTTGCCGGTCTCGTGCTGCCCGCGCCCGTCGATGCACCCGCATTCCACATCGCGCATGCCGCGCTCTCCGTTCTCTGCGACGCCCTGACGCGTCTCGCCGATGCGGGCGCCGCATGGTCCCTGTGGCGTCTGCCGCAGCCGCAGCCGTTCGCACTCGCCGCCGCGCTGGCGGGCGCCGCATGGGCGCTCGCCCCGCGCGGGTGGCCGTTGCGCTTCGCGGCGCCGCTGACCTGGCTGCCGCTCGTCGCTCCTGCGCCGCACCCGATCCCGCATGATGCGTTTCGCATCACGGCGCTCGATATCGGCCAAGGTTCGGCGCTCGTCGTCGAGACGGCGAAACACGCGCTGCTGTTCGACGCCGGTCCCGGCCCGGAATCGACGCATGCGGGCGAGCGTATCGTCGCGCCGTATCTGCTCGCTACCGGCACGCGTGCGCTCGATGCGCTCGTCATCAGCCATTCCGATTCCGATCACGCCGGCGGCGCGCCCGCCGTGCTGCAAACGGTCGGCGTGCGTCAACTGCTGGCGTCGCTTCCGGCCGGCGACGCGTTGTGGTCGAACGCCCGCAAGCGCGGCAGCGACACGCTGCGATGCGCGGCGGGACAGCACTGGACATGGGACGGCGTCGATTTCCGCATCCTCTGGCCGGACCCCGGCCCGCTGACGGGCAAGCCGAACCATCAGGCCTGCGTGCTGAAGATCACGAACGCGGCGGGGCGCAGCGCGCTCCTCACCGCCGACATCGAGGCCGACGTCGAGCGCACGCTGCTCGCCCGCGACCGGTCCGCGTTACGCGCCGATGTCCTGATCGTCCCGCATCACGGCAGCCGCACGTCGTCGACCGAGCCTTTCCTCGATTCCGTCGAGCCGCTCGCCGCGGTATTTCAGGTAGCCTATCGCAACCGTTTTCATCATCCGAACCCGACGGTGTATGCGCGCTACCGGATGCGCGGCATCGCGCTGTCGCGCAGCGACGAAGACGGCGCGGCGCGCATCGACGCCGGGCCGGACATCGTGCTCGAACGCTTCCGGCAAACGCATGCGCGCTACTGGATGGACCACTGACAAGGAAGCGCTTGAAGGACATCATCCATTTCTCGCACGCGAACGGCTTTCCGGCGTCGACGTATCGCACGGTATTCGCCGAACTCGCCGACGATTACGAGATTCGCAGCATCGAACGGTACGGCCACGATCCGCGCTTTCCGGTCACGCGCGACTGGCCGAATCTCGTCGATGAACTCATCGACGACATGAGCCGCCATCGCGAGGACGCGGGCGGCGCGCATCCGAAAGTGTGGCTGGTCGGGCATTCGCTCGGCGGCTATCTGTCGCTGATGGCGGCATTGAGGCGGCCGCAGTGGGTGAAGGGGGTCGTCATGCTGGATTCGCCGGTCATCGCGGGCTGGCGCAGCGGTCTCTTGCGCGTCATGCAACGCACGGGGCTCGATGAACGCCTGTCTCCCGCCGCCGCGACGCGCAAACGCCGCACGCGCTGGGCGAGCCGCGACGAGGCCTGGCGCCATTTCCGCGCGAAACCCGCGTTCGCGCGCTGGGACGAGCGGATGCTGTCGGATTACATCGAGTTCGGCATCCCGCCGGCGCACGCCGACGGCACCCGCACGCTTGCGTTCGACCGGCACACTGAATATCTGATCTACCGCACGTTGCCGCATACGCTCGGCGCGCGGCTCGCACACGGCGCGCCGGTGCCGGTCGGGTTCATCGCGGGCACGCAATCGACGGAGGTGCGGCAGGTCGGACTCGCGATGACGCGGCGCATCGCGGGTGCGCATTTCGAGTGGATGGAAGGCAGCCATCTCTTTCCGATGGAACGGCCCATCGAGACGGCGCGCGCGGTACGGCGGCTCCTCACCGCAATGGTGCGATAGAGGCGTCGTAAGAACGAAACGACCGCGATAAATGGCGTCAAAAGCAGGGCGCGCAAGGCGGATTTCGGCGGCGCGCGCGTTGGGTCGCGCGCGGCCTTTACGGTATAATCCGTTTTTCCCGCGAGCATCTAGCGATGACCAAATATGTATTCGTCACCGGCGGCGTAGTTTCTTCCCTCGGCAAGGGTATTGCCGCCGCCTCCCTCGCCGCGATCCTCGAATCGCGCGGTCTGAAAGTCACTCTCCTCAAGCTCGATCCCTACATCAACGTCGACCCCGGCACGATGTCCCCGTTTCAACACGGTGAGGTATTCGTCACGGAAGACGGCGCGGAGACCGACCTCGACCTCGGCCATTACGAGCGCTTCATCAGCACGAAGATGCGCAAGGCCAATAACTTCACCACGGGCCAGATCTACGAATCGGTAATCCGCAAGGAACGCCGCGGCGAGTATCTCGGCAAGACGGTGCAGGTCATCCCGCACATCACCAATGAGATTCAGGCGTTCGTCGAGCGCGGCGCGGCTGCGGCCACGTGCGGTCAGCCGGATGTCGCGATCGTCGAGATCGGCGGCACGGTGGGCGATATCGAATCGCTGCCGTTCCTCGAAGCCGCGCGTCAGATGAGCCTGCGCATGGGCCGCAACAGCGCGTGCTTCGTGCACCTGACGCTTGTGCCGTTCATCGCCACGGCGGGCGAGCTCAAGACCAAGCCGACGCAGCACAGCGTGCAAAAGCTGCGCGAAATCGGTATCTATCCGAACGTGCTGCTGTGCCGCGCGGATCGCCCGATTCCGGACGACGAGCGCCAGAAGATTTCGCTGTTCTCGAACGTGCAGGAAGACGCGGTCATCTCCGTGTGGGACGCGGACAGCATCTACAAGATTCCGAAGATGCTCAACGACCAGCATCTCGACGACATCGTCTGCGAAGAACTGAAGCTCTCGCCGCCGCCGGCCGACCTGAAGATGTGGTCGGACCTCGTCGAGAAGCTCGAGAACCCGAAGAACGAAGTGACCATCGGCATGGTCGGCAAGTATGTCGAACTGACCGAGTCGTACAAGTCGCTGATCGAGGCGCTGCGCCACGCGGCAATCCATACGTCGACGAAGGTCAACATCGAATATCTCGATTCCGAGCAGATCGAAGCCGAAGGCACGGGCGCGCTGGAACACCTCGACGCCGTGCTGGTGCCGGGCGGGTTCGGCCGTCGCGGCACGGAAGGCAAGATCAAGGCCATCCGCTATGCGCGCGAATCGAAGACGCCGTATCTCGGCATCTGCCTCGGCATGCAGCTCGCGGTCATCGAGTTCGCCCGCGACGTCGCCGGCCTCGCCGATGCGAACAGCACCGAGTTCGATTCGAACACCACGAACCCGGTCGTCGCGCTCATCACCGAGTGGTACGACCGTGCGGGCCGCGTCGAAAAGCGCAGCGAAGAATCGGACCTCGGCGGCACCATGCGCCTCGGTTCCCAGAAGTGCCCGATCAAGCCCGGCACGATGGCCGAGCGCATCTACGGCACGGACGTGAACGAGCGTCATCGTCACCGTTATGAAGTGAATAACCGTTTCGTGCCGCAACTCGAAGCGGGCGGGCTTATCATCAGCGCGCGCACGCCGAGCGAAGATCTGCCGGAAATGATGGAGTTGCCGCACTCGCTGCATCCGTGGTTCGTCGGCGTTCAGTTTCACCCGGAGTTCACCTCGACGCCTCGGGATGGACATCCGCTCTTCAAGGCGTTCGTCGAAGCGGCGCGCACACACGCGCTTGCAGCGGGCGGCGCAGAGGGTGGCGCGCGCGTCGCCGCAACGGCAGGAGCGCAGGCATGAAGCTGTGTCATTTCGAAGCGGGGCTCGACCAGCCGTTCTTTCTGATCGCGGGCACGTGCGTCGTCGAATCGGAGCAAATGACGATCGACGTCGCGGGCCGGCTGAAGGAAATCACCGGCAAGCTCGGCATTCCGTTCATCTACAAGTCGTCCTTCGACAAGGCGAACCGCAGTTCGGGCAAGTCGTATCGCGGTCCCGGCATGGATGAAGGCTTGCGTATCCTCGGCGAAGTGAAGAAGCAGCTCGGCGTGCCCGTTCTCACGGACGTCCACACCGAAGACGAGATCGAAGCGGTGGCATCGGTGGTGGACGTGCTGCAAACGCCCGCGTTCCTGTGCCGCCAGACCGACTTCATCCACGCGTGCGCGCGTTCGGGCAAGCCGGTCAACATCAAGAAGGGCCAGTTTCTCGCGCCGCACGACATGAAGAACGTGATCGACAAGGCGCGCGACGCGGCACGCGAAGCAGGTCTCTCCGATGACCGCTTCATGGCGTGCGAGCGCGGCGTGTCGTTCGGTTATAACAACCTCGTGTCCGACATGCGCTCGCTCGCAATCATGCGCGAAACCAATGCGCCTGTCGTGTTCGACGCGACGCATTCCGTGCAGTTGCCGGGCGGGCAGGGCACGAGTTCCGGCGGCCAGCGCGAGTTCGTGCCCGTGCTGGCGCGTGCGGCGGTGGCCACGGGCGTCGCGGGGCTCTTCATGGAGACGCACCCGGACCCCGCGTGCGCGAAGTCGGACGGTCCGAACGCGGTGCCGCTGCATCGCATGGAAGCGCTGCTCGAGACGCTCGTCGCCCTCGATCGCGCGGTCAAGAGCGGCCCGTTTCTGGAAAGCGACTTCAACTGATACGCGGTTGAGCACAGTCGAGCGGGCGCCTCGCGGTCGGCGTCCGCTTCACAAGCACAAGAAATGGTCGCGTGAAAGCAGGCGCGAACCACGCAGCCGTCAGAAGGTCTGAGCGAAGCCAGTGCAGCAACGAGTCATCGCTTCATCGTGACCGACAGAATTCATCGTCAATTTGAGGAAACCATGAGTGCTATCGTAGATATCATCGGCCGCGAGATTCTCGATTCGCGAGGCAACCCCACCGTCGAATGCGACGTACTGCTCGAATCGGGCACGATGGGCCGCGCCGCGGTGCCGTCGGGGGCGTCCACGGGATCGCGCGAAGCCATCGAACTGCGCGACGACGAAGCCGGCCGCTATGGCGGCAAAGGCGTGCTGAAGGCGGTTGAACACATCAATACCGAGATCTCCGAAGCCATCATGGGCCTCGACGCCTCGGAACAGGCTTTCCTCGACAAGACTCTGCTCGAGCTGGACGGCACCGAGAACAAATCGCGTCTCGGCGCGAACGCGCTGCTGGCCGTGTCGATGGCGGTCGCGAAGGCCGCTGCGGAAGAAGCCGGCCTGCCGCTGTATCGCTACTTCGGCGGCTCGGGCGCGATGCAACTGCCGGTGCCGATGATGAACATCGTCAACGGCGGCGCGCACGCGAACAACAGCCTGGACATCCAGGAATTCATGATCGTGCCGGTGAGCCAGCCGACCTTCCGCGAAGCGCTGCGTTGCGGCGCGGAAGTGTTCCATGCGCTCAAGAAGATTCTGTCGGATCGCGGCATGAGCACGGCAGTCGGCGACGAAGGCGGCTTCGCACCGAACTTCGGCAGCAACGACGAGTGCCTGTCCACCATCCTTCAGGCGATCGAGAAGGCGGGCTATCGCGCGGGTGAAGACGTGCTGCTCGCGCTCGACTGCGCGGCGAGCGAGTTCTATCACGACGGCAAGTACCAGCTCGCGGGCGAAGGCCTGCAGCTTTCGTCGGGCGAATTCAGCGACTATCTCGCGACGCTCGCCGACAAGTTCCCGATCGTTTCCATCGAAGACGGCATGCACGAAAGCGACTGGAACGGCTGGAAGACGCTGACCGATCGCCTCGGCAAGAAGGTGCAGCTCGTCGGCGACGATCTCTTCGTCACGAACACGCGCATCCTGAAGGAAGGCATCGAGAAGGGCATCGCAAATTCGATCCTGATCAAGATCAACCAGATCGGCACGCTGACGGAGACGTTCGCGGCGATCGAAATGGCGAAGCGTGCGGGCTATACGGCGGTCATCTCGCACCGCTCGGGCGAGACGGAAGATTCGACGATCGCCGATATCGCCGTTGGCCTGAACGCCGGTCAGATCAAGACGGGCTCGCTGTCGCGCAGCGACCGCATCTCGAAGTACAACCAGTTGCTGCGTATCGAGGAAGATCTCGGCGATATCGCAAGCTACCCCGGCAAGTCGGCGTTCTACAACTTGCGCTAAAGCTTTCGCCGCTTTAGTCGATAAGGACGTTAGCTTTATTCTCTGTCCGCCGCGCCGGCTTCGGTGTCACTGAAGCCGTCCGGCGGCGCTTATTTCGGCTACTCGAATGCGGCTTGTAACTGTCGTTCTGGTCTTGTTGCTGGTGCTGATCCAATACCCGCTCTGGTGGGGGCACGGCGGCTGGCTGCGCGTGCATGAATTGCAGCAGCAACTCGCGCAGCAGACCGACAAGAACACGAACCTGAAACTGCGCAACGAGCGCGTGCAGGGCGAAGTGCAGGACCTGCAAAGCGGCACCGCCGCCGTCGAAGAACGCGCCCGCTATGAAATGGGCATGGTGAAGGACAGCGAGGTGTTCGTGCAGTTCGTGTCGCCCAACTCGACGGCGCCGGTCAACTCGGCGAATGCGCCGGCGGTGAATGGCTCGACGCGCGGGCAGGTATCGGCGGCGCCGCTGCGGGTGGTGCCGAATCCGGTATCGCGTTCGAAACAGGAATTGCGCGATCTCGATCGCAAGGCGCGCAAGGAAAAAGACGCGAAGAAAAAGCAGGGCGCGGCAGAGTAGTATCGCGGGCGGAAAAGACAAATGGCGCAGTCATCGACTGCGCCATTTCTTTTTGTCCGGCAGAAAGCGGGTTGATTACCACCGGGTCCCGAAGCCGACGCCCGTTCCCCAATAAGGACCGCCCCAGCCGCCACTCGAATATCCGCCGTACACGTTGATCGGCGTCGTCGCGTAGCCGGACATCATCTTCGCACTGTTGCCGAATGTCGCCGATTGCTGCGATTCGGCCAGCGCCTGCTTGTCGATGGCGTTATAGCGCTCCATCTCCTGCTCGGGCGTGACCATCTGCTGCACCGGAGCCGACGTGCTGGGCAGGCGGCTATAGATCGGCGAGGGGCCGGGCGGGTCCATCGCGCAGCCGGCGACGAGCGATACCGCGGCCACGCCGGACAATAATTTCAACAGGAACGGGACGTTTCTCATTTTCGACCTCCAGCCGGTCGGACAACTAAACAAAGGTCCATCATAGCGTGCGCCGGCTCGTATGAGCCACGCGCACCGTTTCCCCCGCTCAGGCGATCCGACGCCCGCCCGGCACGCTCGACGGCACGCCGGACAAGGCTCCGACGGCGCTCAATGGCGCTGGTCGGCTGCGGGGCTCACGCCCTGTGAGAGCTCTTTTGCGACAAAAAGTTGCGCAACGTCGACCGGGTCGAACTCGTAACGCTGATTGCAGAACTCGCAATGCACTTCGACGGCCCCGCGTTCGTCGATCACGCTGTCCACTTCCTCGCGACCGAGCATCTTCAGCATGCCGCCGACCTTCTCGCGCGAGCACGTGCACTGGAAGCGCGCGGACGCGGGCTCGAAGTGCTGCACGTTCTCTTGCCAGAAGAGACGACGGAACACCGTCTCCGGTTCTTCCTTCAGCAATTCCTCCGTCGAGAGCGTGCTGCCGAGGTGGCAGACGCGCTGCCACGTATCGGCGTCATGCTCGCCCGGATGCGGAACGATGCCGCCATCGCCCGGCAGCTTTTGCAGCAGCACGCCGACGGCGCGGTCGGTATCGGCGGCGAGCCACATGCGCGTATCGAGCTGCTCGGAGTGATGCATGTAGTGTTCCAGCACCTCGGCCATCGACGCGAGCGGCCCATGCTCGCCCGACAGCGGCACGATGCCCTGATACGGTTGCTGGCCGGGCTTCTTGTCGGAGGGATCGAGCGTGATGACGCAGCGGCCATGTCCGTGGCGGTTGAGCAGGTCGGCGAGCGACATGTCGTTCTGCAGTTCGCTTTCCGCGCCCTCGGCGAGCTTGGCCGTCGCGCGCAGCGACAAGTTCGAGTTGCACTGCACGACCAGCATCTTCACGGGGCCGTCGCCATAGATTTGCATGACGAGCGTGCCGTCGAACTTGAGATTCGCGGACAACAAGGCGCACGCGGCCATCATTTCGCCGAGCACGTTGCGCACGGCCGGCGGATACGCGCGACGCGCGAGCACTTCCTGCCACGTGTTGCGCAGCGAGACGATTTCGCCGCGCACGGGCGCCGCGTTGAACATGAATTTCTGCAACTGGTCGTTCACAACTCTTCCTTGGGTGTTGAGGCGGAACGTGCGGCGCTGCTTATCGCGCAGCGCCGCCGTTCAGCCGATGCGCACGAGCTGCGCTTTATAGTATTCACGCCGGTCGGCATAACTTGCCGTTGCGGCGCGCATGCGGGCGATGTCCGCTTCGCCGATCTCGCGCACCGCCTTGGCGGGCGCGCCGAGTATCAGCGTGTTGTCGGGAAACACCTTGCCTTCGGTAACGATCGCGCCCGCGCCAACCAGACAATTGCGGCCGATTACCGCGCCATTCAAGACCACGGCCTGAATTCCGACCAGCGTGCCTTCGCCGATGGTGCAGCCATGGAGCATCGCCTGGTGGCCGACGGTCACGTCGTTCGCGATGGTCAGCGGAAAGCCCGGGTCCGCGTGCAGCACCGCGCCTTCCTGCACATTGCTGCCGCGTCCGACGACGATCGGCTCGTTGTCGCCACGCAGCGCCGCGCCCGGCCAGACGCTTGCGTTCTCTTCGAGCGTCACCTGGCCGATGATGGTCGCCGTATCGGCGAGAAAAACGCTTTCATGGATGGTGGGGGCGTCGTCGCCGAGTTTGTAAATTGCCACGGTGTCTCCTCAGGTCTTCGTCTGGTCGTCGATGGGGATCGCAGCCGCGCGGCGCTAAAATGCGCGCCTCGCGTAGCGCGAATCGCTGTACACCTCGTGCGCCTTGTGCCTGCGCCGGGGTTAACATTTTAGCTGTTTGCGGCATTCCGCCGCCGAGCGTGCCTTTCCGCTTTTGTTTAGACGTGCCATGCCGAATTCTCCGTCCTCTCCCGAATGCGCCCGCCGCAGCGCCTTGGCGATTCTGTGCGAACGCGATCCCGCCACGAAGGCCGAGCAGGCGCGGGCGCTATACGAAGCGGCCCGCGTGGGCGCGTTGCGGATCGATCCGGCACTCGCGCTGTCCGATCCCGGCGACTTGCCCGGCCGCCCGGCGCGGCCCGAGCTGGTGGAGCCGTCGTCGCTGAAGCGGCGGGGCATGCAGTCGGAAGCGGGGCGCGCGGTGTTGCTGCATGCGCTCGCGCACATCGAGTTCAACGCGATCAACCTCGCGCTCGACGCCGTCTGGCGCTTCCCGTCTATGCCCGGCGATTTTTATCTCGATTGGTTGAAAGTCGCGGCTGAAGAGTCGCATCACTTTTCGCTGCTGAGTGCGCGGCTCGGGGAATTCGGTCACGCATACGGCGACTTCCCCGCGCACGACGGCCTGTGGGACATGGCGCAGCGCACGCGCGCCGACGTGCTCGCGCGCATGGCGCTCGTGCCGCGCACGCTCGAAGCGCGTGGACTGGACGCCTCGCCGCCGATTCGCAAGCGGCTCGCGCAGGCGGGCGATCGCGCATCCGCTGCGATCCTGGACGTGATTCTGCGCGACGAGATCGGCCACGTGCTGATCGGCAATCGCTGGTTCCGGCATCTGTGCGACGAGGCTTCGCTGGACCCGCACACGACGTACGAGCGCCTGGCCGAGCAGTATCACGCGCCGAAGCTGCGCGGCCCGTTTAACTTCGAAGCGCGCCGCGACGCCGGCTTCGACGAGGCCGAGCTTCGCGCGCTGGCGGGTCTCGACGATTCCGCCTGACGCCACGGCGGCAGCTGCCCGGTCGCCGTTATACTCGAACGATCATCCTTTTCTGATCGAAGGCGGGACCATGAAAGAATCGCGCTCCGAGTTCGTCGACGCGCGCGGCGTGCGGCTGCACGTGCGCCGCTGGGGTTCGCCCGGCGCGCCCATGCTCTTCATGCTGCACGGCTGGATGGACGTGGCCGCGTCGTTCCAGTTCGTCGTCGACGCGCTGGCCGGCGACTGGCAGGTGCTCGCCCCCGACGCACGCGGCTTCGGCCTGTCGGACTGGCCAGTGGCTCAGCGGGGCGGCGGGCATTACTATTTTCCGGACTATTTCGCCGACCTGGACGTGCTGCTCGACCACTACGCGCCCGCCGGCGAGGTCAATCTCGTCGGCCACAGCATGGGCGCGAACGTGTCGCTCCACTATGCAGGGATCAGGCCGGAGCGGGTGCGGCGCGTCGTCGATCTTGAGGGTTTTGGGCTCGCGGCGGCGCGTCCGTCGCAGGCGCCGGGGGCCATCGCGCGATGGCTCGACGAGTTGCGCATACCGTCCGAACTGCGCAGCTACGCAACGCTCGATGACGTCGCGGATCGTCTGATCAAGACGAATCCGCGTCTTGCGCGTTCGCGGGCGCGCTTTCTCGCCGATTACTGGTCGCGCCGCGAAGCCGACGGCGCTTACCACCTGCTCGCGGACCCGGCACATAAGCTGCGCAGCCCTACGCTGTACCGGCTCGACGAAGTGATGGCCGTCTGGTCGCGCGTGCAGGCGAAAGTGCTGCACGTCGAGGCCGAGGCGTCGCCGACGCTCGCGCGCTTCGCCGGGGACATGCCCATCGCCGAATTCAAGACGCGCTTCGCCGCCTTCCGTGACTGGCGCGAGGACGTCGTGAGCGGCGCGGGGCACATGATTCATCACGACCAGCCCGAGCGCGTCGCGGAATTAATCGAGTCGTTCTGCGCGTGAACCGTCGTGAGCGGCTGCGGGCGCCGCGAGCGGCGATCCGCGCCCTGAACGTAAAATCACGTCCATGAATCCCACCGCCATCAACGCCGATCTGCACTGCCATTCCACCGTTTCCGACGGCCGGCTCGCGCCCGCCGACGTGGCCGCACGCGCGCATGCGGGCGGCGTCGCCATCTGGTCGCTGACCGATCACGACCAGCTGGGCGGCCAGCGCGAAGCCCGCGCGGCGGCGGAGGCGCTCGGCATGCGCTATCTCGCGGGCGTGGAGATTTCGGTGACGTGGGCGGGGCGCACGGTGCATGTCGTCGGCATGAACGTCGATCCGGAGAACGAGGAGCTCGCGAACGGTCTCGCAGCGACGCGCAATGGCCGTGCGGCGCGCGGCGTGGCAATTGGCGAGGCGCTCGCGGCGGTCGGCATTCCGAATGCCTACGAGGGTGCGCTGCGCTACACGGACGACCCCGACATGATCTCGCGCACGCATTTCGCGCGTTTTCTGGTGGACGAAGGCTACGCGCAGAGCACGTCCGATGTGTTCGCGCGCTATCTCGGCGACGGCAAGCCCGGCTTCGTCGGGCATCGCTGGGCGAAGCTCGCCGACGCAATGACGTGGATCCGCCATGCGGGCGGCGAGCCGATCATCGCGCATCCCGGCCGCTACGATTACACGCCGGTCGAGTTCGCCGCGTTGTTCGACGAGTTCATCGGGCTCGGCGGCAACGCGATCGAAGTCGTGACCGGAAGCCATACGCCGGACCAGTATCGCGAGTACGCGGACGTCGCGCGCCGTTACGGCTTCGAAGCGTCGCGCGGTTCGGACTTTCATGCGCCGGGAGAAGGGCGCATCGATCTGGGGCAGCTTCCGCCGCTGCCGCAAGACCTCACGCCTGTCTGGCACCGCTGGGTCTGAAGCTCCGGTTGCAAATCACTGGCGCGCATGCGCCTTGCGTCGCATCATGCCTGACTAGCCCGCGTCCGCGTCGCAGAATTCTCGCGCGCGAGCGCGTCGAACCGCGAACACGATCGGAACAAGAGGCGTCGCCATGTCCCAATTCTTTCGCATTCATCCGGACAATCCGCAGCCGCGACTCATCAATCAGGCGGTGCAGATCATTCGCGACGGCGGCATCGTCGCGCTGCCGACCGATTCGAGCTATGCGCTCGCCTGCCATCTCGACGACAAGGACGCCGTCGAGCGGCTGCGGCGCATCCGCGGCATCGACGACAAGCAGTTGCTCTCGCTGCTCGTGCGCGATCTGTCCGAGCTATCGAACTTCGCGATGGTCGACAACCGGCAATACCGGCTGATCAAGTCAGTGACGCCGGGGCCTTACGTCTTCGTGCTTCAGGCGACGAAGGAAGTGCCGCGCAGGCTGTCGCATCCGTCGCGCAAGACGATCGGGCTGCGCGTGCCGGATCACGCGATCACGCTGGCGCTGCTCGAAGCGCTCGGCGAACCGCTGCTCGCGTCGACGCTGATCCTGCCGCCCGACACGGAGCCGCTCAACGACGCCGAGGAAATTCGCGAGCGACTCGAAAAGCAAATCGAACTCGTGGTCGATTCGGGCGCGTGTCCCGCCGAGCCGTCGACGGTGATCGATCTTTCCAGCGGCCAGCCGGTGCTCGTGCGCGCCGGGCGGGGCAGCCTCGAGCCGTTCGGACTGGCGGCATAGGCCGCTCGGCAACGCGCGATTCGTCGTGCCAAGGGGCGTCGCGCGCGCCTGTAGACGGCCTCCCGCTTGATACAATAACGCCCCATGGATCCTTCTCTGATACAAACCATCGCGGTCTACGCGCTCCCGGTGATCTTCGCGATCACGCTGCACGAGGCCGCGCATGGCTATGCCGCGCGTCTGCTCGGCGACAACACGGCCTACGTGCTCGGCCGCGTTTCCATGAACCCGATGCGCCATATCGACCCCATCGGGACCATCGTCATTCCCATCGTCCTGTACTTCGTCACGAACGGCAGTTTCATGTTCGGCTATGCGAAGCCCGTGCCGGTCGCGTTCGGCAACCTGCGCAATCCGCGCTGGGGCAGCCTGTGGGTCGCGGCGGCCGGGCCCGGCAGCAACTTCGTGCAGGCGCTCGTCTGGGGCGTGACGGCGGTGCTGCTCGCGGCTTTCAATGTCGACGAAGCGTTTCTCACGCGCATGGCCGCCGCGGGCGTCGGCGTGAATCTCGTGCTCGGCGTGCTGAACCTGTTCCCGCTGCCTCCGCTCGATGGCGGGCGCGTGCTGATGGCGCTTCTGCCGGCGCGCGCATCGATTGCGTTTTCGAAGCTCGAACCTTACGGTTTCTTCATCGTGATGGCGCTCGTCGTGACGGGCGTGCTCACGCGCTTCTGGCTGAGCCCGCTCGTGAGCGTCGGTTATGCGGCGGTAACGGCCATTCTGAATCCCTTCGCTTCACTATTCCCATAAGATCATGTTCCCTGACCGTATCTTTTCCGGCATGCGGCCCACCGGGTCGCTGCACCTCGGCCACTATCACGGCGTGCTGAAAAACTGGGTGCGGCTGCAGTCCGAATACCCGTGCTTCTTCGCGGTCGTCGACTGGCACGCGCTCACGACGCACTACGAGACGCCCGAGGTCATCGAGAAAAACGTCTGGGAAGTGCTGATCGACTGGCTGGCATCGGGGATCGACCCGGCGCAGGCGACGCTCTTCATCCAGAGCCGCGTGCCCGAGCATGCGGAACTGTCGCTGCTGCTCGGCATGGGCACGCCGCTCGGCTGGCTCGAACGTGTGCCGACCTACAAGGAGCAGATCGAGAAGCTGAAGGAAAAGGACCTGTCGACGTACGGCTTCCTCGGCTATCCGGTGCTGATGGCGGCGGACATTCTGCTGTATCGCGCGTCGCTGGTGCCGGTCGGTGAGGATCAGGTGCCGCACGTAGAAATGACGCGCGAGATCGCGCGCCGCTTCAACTACCTCTACGGCAAGGAAGCGGACTTCGAGGAGAAGGCGCTCGACGCCGCGAAGAAGCTCGGCGGCAAGCGCGCGAAGCTTTATCACGAGCTGCGCGTCGCGTATCAGCAGGAAGGCGATGCCGAAGCGCTCGAACAAGCCCGCGCGATGCTGCAGGAATCGCAGAGCCTGTCGATGAGCGACCGCGAGCGTCTGTTCGGCTATCTCGAAGGCGCACGCAAGATCATCCTGGTCGAACCGCAGGTGCTGCTGACCGAAGCGTCGCGCATGCCGGGTCTCGATGGCCAGAAGATGTCGAAGTCGTATGGCAACACCATCGGCTTGCGCGAGGATGCCGAGACCATCACGAAGAAGGTCCGCACGATGCCGACCGACCCGGCGCGCGTGCGCCGCACCGATCCGGGCGATCCCGACAAGTGCCCGGTGTGGCAACTGCATCAGGTCTACACGGACGAAGCCACGCACGAGTGGGTGCAGAAGGGCTGCCGCACCGCGGGCATCGGTTGCCTCGACTGCAAGCAGCCGGTGATCGAAGGCATCCTGCGGGAACAGCAGCCGATGCTCGAGCGCGCGCAGAAGTACATGGACGATCCGTCGCTGCTGCGCGCGATCGTCGCCGATGGCTGCGACAAGGCGCGCAAGTTCGCCGTCGAAACCATGCGCGACGTGCGCGAGGCAATGGGCCTGTCGTACAACTGATGGAAGCGGGCATCCCCAGCACATGGGTCACGCGCTGGGCGCGTCTGGTCGCGGCCGGCGCGCCAGTGCTCGATGTCGCATCGGGCGGCGGGCGTCATGCGCGCTGGTTTGCGGCGCGCGGCCATGCGGTGCTCGCCGTCGATCGTGATGCTGACGCGCTCGCGTCGATGTCCGGATGCGAGGGCGTCGAGACACTGGTTGCGGACATCGAAGGCGGGCCGTGGCCGTTGCCCGCCGACCGCCGGTTTGCGGCGGTGATCGTGACGAACTATCTGCATCGGCCGCTGTTTGCGCGCCTGATCGACAGCCTCGCGCCCGGCGGCGTCCTGATCTACGAGACGTTTGCCGCAGGCAACGAATGTATCGGCAAGCCGTCCAATCCCGCGTTCCTGCTCGAAGCCGGCGAACTGCTGGAAGCGGTGCGCGGCCGGCTTCGCGTGATCGCCTTCGAAGACGGTTTTGTCGAGACGCCGCGTGCTGCCTATGTGCAGCGAATCTGCGCGGTGAGTGAAGTCGAGGCAACCGGTAACCGGCTCACGATCGGTAACACACCCCCGGGTCCGCCGCGTTACGATTTGGCGGGCTAATCCGCTACAATCGCGTAATATCGCTTTTCGCGATTAAATTCACGATTAAATTCATAGAGTTTCATGACAAACGGAACTAGCAGCGGCACCAACGGCGGCATCCAGATCCGTGGCAGCATTCCTGCCATCGTCACCCCGATGCACGAGGACGGCAGCCTCGATCTGCCGGCGTTTCGAAAGCTGATCGACTGGCACGTCGAACAGGGGTCGAACGGGCTGGTCGTCGTGGGAACGAGCGGGGAATCGGCGACGCTGTCGGTCGAAGAGCATGTCCTGATGGTGCAAACCGCGGTGGAGCACGCCGCGAAGCGCATTCCGGTCATCGCGGGCGCGGGCGGGAATTCAACGGCGGAAGCCATCGAGCTGTCGAAGCAGGCCAGGAAGGTCGGCGCCGACGCCACGCTGCAAGTCGTGCCGTATTACAACAAGCCGACGCAAGAAGGCATGTATCGCCATTTCCGCGCGATTGCGGAAGCCGTCGATCTGCCCGTGATCCTCTATAACGTGCCGGGCCGCACCGTTGCCGACATGAGCAACGAGACGATCCTGCGTCTCGCCGAGGTGCCGGGCATCATCGGCGTAAAAGAGGCGACCGGCAACATCGATCGCGCCGCGTACCTCATTAAGCACGCGCCGGCGAACTTCGCGATTCTGAGCGGCGACGATCCCACGGCCATTGCGCTGATGCTCCTCGGCGGCCACGGCAACATCTCGGTGACGGCGAACGTCGCGCCGAAGCAGATGAGCGATCTGTGCCGCGCCGCGCTGGCAGGCGACGCAATCACCGCGCGCCGCATCCACCTGAGCCTGCTGGAGTTGCACAAGCAGTTGTTCTGCGAATCGAACCCCATTCCGGCGAAGTGGGCGCTGCAAGCGCTCGGCCGCATGGAAGGCGGCATCCGCTTGCCGCTGACGCCGCTCGATGCGCGCTACCACGACGTCGTGCGCGGCGCATTGCGCGACGCCGGGCTTCTCGGCTGATCATGCGCGGCGGCGCGCGTCACGTCAGGCGATGAATCGAACGTGACCGCGCCGCAGCACTGATCGAATGAAGCCGAGCCACTCATCCACTGCCATTCGTTGACCTCGATGAACCGCGCGTCCGCGCGCCGGAACCGACGCGGGGCAATGCGTATTCAGCCGTTATCTGCAGCAAAGAAGGACCTCATGAAATCTTCCGCTCTTCTTACTCAAGCCAAACGCCTGAGCGTGCTGTCGCTGGGCGCCGGCGTCATTTTCTCGCTTGCGGGCTGCGAAACGCTGAACGACTGGCTCGCGCCCGACCGCGTCAACTACAAGGCGGCCGAGACCGCACCGGCGCTCAACGTGCCGTCCGATCTCAGCACGGCCGACATCAGCCAGCGCTACGCCGCGCCGCCGCCGATCAACACGCTCGGCGGCGCGACGCAGCGCAACGTCACGCCGGCCGGCAACCTGACGCTCGGCGTGCCGAACGCGCAGGACCCGTATGGCATGCACGTCGAAAGCGATGGCGACCGCCGCTGGCTCGTCGTCGATGGCCGCACGCCGGATCAGATCTGGCCGCAGCTGCAGGAGTTCTGGACGGAGAACGGCTTCACGCTGAAAACCGATTCCGCACAGACCGGCAACATGGCGACGGACTGGGCCGAGAACCGCGCCAACATTCCGGACGACTGGTTCAGAAAGAGCGTCGGCAAGCTGCTCGATTTCGCCTACTCGTCGGGCACGCGCGACATGTTCCGCACGCAGGTCGATCGCGCGGCGGACGGCTCGACCGATATCTCCGTCACGCATAGCGCCATGGAAGAAGTGCTGACGGGTCAGGACAAGACGTCGTCGCGCTGGGAAACGCGGCCGCGCAATCCGGCGCTCGAAGCCGCGTTCCTCGCAAAGATGATGCAGAAGTTCGGCCTGACCGAAGACCAGTCGAAGCAACTGATTGCGCAGGCGCGTCCCGCGGGCGCGAAGGTGGCCGTGGAGCAGACGGCGGGCGCATCGACGCTCGATCTCGCCGAGCCGTTCGACCGCGCCTGGCTGCGCGTGGGCCTCGCGCTCGATCGCACCAATTTCACGGTCGACAATCGCGACCGCGAGAAGGGCATCTACTACGTGCATTACTCGGACTCGATGGCGGAACTGAAGAAGGAAGGCCTTTTCGGCAAGCTCTTCTCCAGCAACACGCCGAAGCCCACGCGCCAGTTTCTCGTGAACGTGCGTCCGAAGGCGGATGCGGTGACACAGGTCGCCGTCGTCGATGCCAATGGCCAGCCGGACAACTCGTCCGACGCGCAGCGCATCGTGTCCCTGCTGCACGCGCAGTTGAACTAGGCGGGCGGCGCGAGCGATTGTGAGATTCGCCAGTCTCGGCAGCGGTAGCGAAGGCAATGCGTTGCTCGTCGAATCGACGAGCGGCGCGACCGCCACGCGCGTGCTGCTCGATTGCGGTTTTTCCGCGAAGGAAGTGGAGCGTCGGCTGCTTCGGCTCGGAACCAGCGCCGAACATCTCGACGCCATCCTCATCACGCATGAACATACGGACCACATCGGCAGCGCGCTGACCCTGGCGCGCAAGTGGTCCATCCCGCTTCACATGAGCTGGGGCACCGCGCGTGCGGTCGGCGCGGACGAAGGCAAGATCGACCTGCGCGTGCTGTGGGGCGATGAAAGCGTCGCCATCGGCGATGTCAGCGTGCTGCCCTATACCGTCCCACACGATGCCCGCGAGCCTTTGCAATACGTCTTCTCCGACGGTGCAAGCCGCTTAGGCGTGCTGACGGACGTGGGCGTGGCGACGCCGCATATCACGAGCGTACTGAGCGGCTGCGACGCGCTCGTGCTCGAATCCAATCACGACCTTGCGATGCTTTCCGCGAGCCGTTATCCGGCGTCGCTGAAGGCGCGCATTGGCGGCTCGCACGGGCACCTGAACAACGATGCGGCGGCTGCGATCCTTGCGTCGCTGGATCGTTCGAAGCTGCGTCACTTGGTGGCCGCGCATCTCAGCCAGCAAAACAATCTGCCTCATCTTGCACAGGCTGCGCTGGCAGCGGTACTCGGTGCATCGGCGCCGGATGTGGTCGTGGCGACACAAGCGGAAGGGTTCGACTGGCTGTCGCTATGAGATGAGCGAAACGTTCGACGCATTCATTGCGAAGACACAAAAAAACCGGCCCAAGAGCCGGTTTTCTTGTTTCAGGCCGCGGTGAGCGGCCTGTGCCAGGCTTAACGCGCTGGCGTAAGCGCCTGACGGCCTTACTGGCTTGCGCCCGATGCCGGAGCAGCAGCCGAAGCCGAAGCAGCAGCGTCCGAAGCCGCGCCAGCAGCCGAAGCTGCGTCGCTTGCAGCGGCCGAAGCGCTCGATGCAGCAACGTTAGCGTCCGAAGCGGCAGCAGCCGGAGCCGAAGCAGCCGACGTATCGCTTGCAGCGCTCGGAGCAGCCGTATCGCTAGACTTGTTGCATGCAGCCAGAGCAACAGCAGCCAACAGGGATGCTACGAGGAGGGATTTCTTCATGATCACGTCCTTTTATGGTTAAAGGTAAGCAACAGCGCAAAGTACCGGTAATGTGTGCTCCAACACCGACCAGGGCCGCTGTGGAGCCTCACAATTCTTTTTGGTGTGAGACCAACTACGGCTTGGCCGGAAATTATAGGCACTTTCGCAACGACCGTCGATAAATGAGGGGCCGATACGTTGTCTTTCTCATACAAATTTTCGTATTGCGGAACAGCAAAACCCCGGCATTCCTGAGACTCCCGAGCGCTTGCACGTCAAGCGTTTCAGGCCGGTGACTCCGTCTGAATCCAGCCCGCACGATACCACTCGTGCAGCAACGATGTCATTGTCAGATCGTCTGTAAGTGTTACAAAGCGTTTCGCCTCCAGACGCCGAGTATCAGCGAGTTCGGGCAGCCACTTTTTAGCCTTTGCGGATAACGCAGCGGCTTCGCCATTAACGAAATACGAGTGCGTGTTGTAGAGCAAAATCGTCTTTCTATCTAGCCTGATACCCGTCTTTTTCGCGCGCTCTACAAATTTTTGCTCATTCAGCGCGCGAACCGGCGGATCGAATACCACATTCGCTTTCGGCTCGCTTAGATAACTGCCCAAAAACTCCGCAATATCCTTATCAGTCCAACTGACGTTTGCAAGGATCGCGCCTACTCGTTCGACGAGAAGCGGCGGCAACGCGGCGGGCGTATCGACAGGCGGTTGCGCAGGATCGCAATAACGCGCGTCTGCTTTGGCCCGTGCGCCGTCACCGGTTCGCTCGGCAAGGTGATACAGGAACTGCGACGTCAGTTCCTGCGCCGACGGTGCGCGAAAGCCGATGGAGCACGTCATGCACTCGCCCTCGGCGACCCCGTCATGCGCGATATGCGGCGGCAGGTACAACATGTCGCCCGGCTCCAGCACCCACTCGTCTTCCGCTTCGAAGTGCTGTAAAACTTTCAACGGCAAACCGGGTTTTAGCGAAAGGTCGCGCTGCGCACCGATACGCCAGCGGCGCTTGCCATGCACTTGCAGCAAAAACACGTCGTAAGAGTCGAAGTGCGGACCTACGCCGCCACCATCCGTTGCGTAGGAGATCATCAGATCGTCGAGCCGCGCGTCGGGGATGAAGCGGAAGCGGTTCATCAGCGCGTGTGCACGGTCGTCATGCAGGTTCACGCCTTGCACGAGCAGTGTCCATTCGCGCTTCTTGACCGATGGCAGTTCGTCGGCTGCGAACGGTCCGTGCTCCAGATTCCACGTGTTCCGAAAATGCGTGATGAGGCGCGCTTCGACGTCGTCGGAATCGGCGAGTTCGAAGAGTTCCTCGCGAGCAAGCGGGGCAGAAATGCCGGGGATGGCCTGGCGAATCAGCAGCGGTTTTTTCTGCCAGTAACGCCGCATGAACTGTCGCGGCGTACGGTTGCCCAAGAGGGGCGACACTTCGTCTGGAAGCGGCGCTCGGGCGCGTTCGTTATGGTTGTCTGGAGGCAAAGGAGTAACGTCTGAGGGCCGCTGGCGCATCGTATAATCGAGGCTTGTATCTTGGAGGATTCAATGAAAATTGCGAAAGACACTGTCGTTTCGGTCGCGTACAAGCTATCGGATGCACAAGGCAATCTGATCGAAGAAAGCGACGAGCCGATGGTCTATCTGCACGGCGGCTATGATGGCACGTTCCCCAAGATCGAGGAAGCGCTGGACGGCCGCGAACCTGGCTACGAAACGTTGATTCAGCTCGAACCGCAGGACGCGTTCGGCGAATACGATCCCGAACTCGTGAAGGTCGAAGAGCGCGGCCGCTTCCCTGAGCCGCTCGAAGTGGGCATGCAATTCGAAGGCACGCCCGAAGATAGCGACGACGAACTCGACTCGCTCATCTACACCGTCACGGACGTCGCCGAAGACAAGGTGGTGCTCGACGGCAATCATCCGCTCGCGGGCATGGCGTTGCGTTTTGCGTTGTCGGTGCAGGAAGTGCGCACGGCGACGGAAGACGAGATCGAGCATCAGCATGCGCATGGCCCGGATGGCCTGCACATCGCGGATGAAGACGAAGATGACGACGAAGAAGCCGGTCCGCGCAAGGACTCGGGTCCGACGCTTCATTGAGCGGCTTCACTGAGCGTCTATCGGACGCAGCAGGCGGTCGTTAGAAAAGCGCAGCGCGAGGCTGCGCTTTTTTATTGTGCGCGACCGTTCGTATTGCCAGGCCCGGTGGGCGGCACGCTCGATGCCGGCGTCGGCAAAATCGGCGGCAGCGCTTGGGGCGGCGTGAGGATCGGCGGAAGACCGGACGCCGGCTGAATCAGCGATGGCGCAGGCGGCAACGCGTCGGGCAGATCGTGATGCAACGGCGCCGCCGGCCCCGATGCGGGCGCAGAGTACGGCGCGGAGTACGGCGACCCATACGGTATCGCGTACGGATCAGCTTGCGGATCGACCGGCTCGCGTTTGCGGGCTTCGTTCGCACCGCGCGTATCGCGCACGGTCCGCCCGTCGCGCACACGCAAGCGAAACGGCGGCCGCCATCCGGCATCGGTGGATACTTCGAGCCATTGCGATTGCGGCTTCTTCAACGCGAGCGCGACGCGCGTCAGGTTCGTGACCGTCAGGCCCTTGTCGTTGCGCAGCGGCTGATCGATATGAAAGCCATTCGGCTCCGGCGCGTCCGTGCGATGAATCACGATGACCGGCCCGCGAAACGTCTCGGCCGCTTTCATGAGACTGCGCTTGAGTTCCAGAAAGCCGTCACGCGGCGGGGTCGTGCGCGAAAAGCGCAGCCACGCGAAGCGGTCACGCCGCTCGTAACGCGCGAAGTCGGGGTCGCCCTGAAGGATGATGACGAGTGCACGCAGTCCCGAGCGTCGCGCGGATTCCGCCGCATGTTCGAGCCAGAACGTCGTCGCGACGGCACGGTCCTCGAACTCGCCGTTGCGCCCGCCCGCGGTCAGATAGTGATTGTTCGGACTCGGCGCATTCAGGCCGATGAACGCCACGCCTTGCGCTTGCCACCGCACGATTTCACGAAACGACCGAAAGCGCGCGACGTCGCTTTCACGCGATAGCGCGAGCGGCTGTTGCCCGAGCGAATTGGCGTCCGCGAAGAAAAGCTGGCGCACGAAATCGAGCCGCTCGACCGGATCGTAGGCGGCGGTATGTGCGAGGCCGCAGTCGGCCCAGTCGTGTTGCCCTAGCAGCAGCACGAGCGGCGTGCGCGAGCCGTCGAGCACATCGCGGCGCGACTGATAGATGCTGTCGCGGCACGCCTCTGCGCTGCCCTTCACGTTGCCGTCGTAGACGATGAACGCGATATCGCGATCGCGCCCGATGGCGTCGAGCATCTGGCGAACGGGCGCTTCGTCGGCGGGGCGGGCGAGCGCATCGGCGATGACGGCGAACGTGAGCGGGTCGCCGTCCTGCGCATGGGTGATCGGGCATACGGCGAAGAGGAGCGTCGTCAGCATGGCGCGCACCGTCGCGCTCGCGATGCGCGACCCGCTGCGCGTCATCGCGCGTGGAGCGTTGCGCTCAACGCGACGCATCCGGCGCGGACTTCGCCAGGTCATGCAGTTCGTAGAGCAAATCGAGTGCGTCGCGCGGACGCAGATCGTTCGGATCGAGCCCACGCAGCTTTTCCAGCGCGGGATGCTCCGGCGCATCGGCCTGGGCGGGCTCGTCGGCCGCATCTTCGAATGCGTACGGCGGGCTCGCGAAAAGATCGAACTGCGCGGTCGGCTGGCCGATCGACTGCTGTTCCAGATGCACGAGATGCTTGCGCGCCGCGCGGATCACCGCTGCCGGAACGCCCGCCAATTGCGCCACCTGCAAGCCGTAGCTCTGATTCGCCGGTCCTTCGCTGACGGCATGCAGGAACACGATGCCGTGATCGTGCTCCACCGCCGAAAGATGCACGTTCGCCGCCTGGGCGAACTCCGCCGGCAGTTGCGTCAGCTCGAAATAATGCGTGGCGAAAAGCGTGTAGCAGTGATTGTGCGACAGCAGATGCCGCGCGATGGCCCACGCGAGCGCGAGGCCGTCGAACGTGGACGTGCCGCGTCCGATCTCATCCATGAGCACGAGGCTCGAAGAGCTCGCATCGTTCAGGATGGCGGCAGCTTCGGTCATCTCGACCATGAAGGTGGAGCGGCCGCCCGCGAGGTCGTCCGCTGCGCCGATGCGCGTGAAGATGCGGTCGAGCTTGCCGAAGCGCGCGCGCTTCGCCGGCACGTAGCTGCCGACGTACGCCAGCAGCGCGATCAGCGCAGTCTGCCGCATGAACGTGGACTTGCCGCCCATGTTCGGGCCGGTGATCAGCAACAGCTTGCGCTCGTCACTCAGGCAGCAGTCGTTGGCGATGAACTGCTCCACCTGCGCCTCGACAACCGGATGCCGTCCCTGTTCGATATCGATGCCCGCATCGGCGGCGAACTCCGGCGCGACCCAGTCGAGTGCGCGGGCGCGTTCCGCAAGCGCGCCGAGCAGATCCAGTTCGGCGAGCGCGCTCGCGACGCGCTGGCAATCCGCGAGGAACGGCAGCAGGTTCTGCAGCAGCGCATCGTACAGCGCGCGTTCGCGGGCAAGCGCGCGCTCCTGCGCGGAGAGCGCCTTATCTTCGAACGCCTTCAGTTCCGGCGTGATGTAGCGTTCAGCATTCTTGAGCGTCTGACGGCGGCGATAATCGTCCGGCACCTTGTCGGTCTGCCCGCGCGTGACCTCAATATAGAAGCCGTGCACCTTGTTGTATTCGACGCGCAAGTTGCCGATGCCCGTGCGCGTGCGCTCGCGCGCTTCGAGATCGATCAGGAACTGATCGCAGTTCTCGGAGATGTCGCGCAGCTCGTCGAGATCGGCATCGTAGCCGCGCGCAATCACGCCGCCGTCGCGAATCAGTGCCGCCGGCTCCGGCGCGATGGCGCTCGTGAGCAGATGCAGGCATTCGCCCGGCGGTTCGAGCGCCGCGCCGATGCGCGTGAGCGCAGCCGGTTGTGCGGGCAGCGCGGCGACGATCGCCTGAAGATCGGGCAGGGCGGCGAACGTATCGCGCAGGCACGACAGATCGCGCGGACGCGCCGACAGCAGCGCGAGCCGTCCCGTAATGCGCTCGATGTCGGAAATCTTGCGTAATGCGGTGCGCAAAGCGTCGAGACCGGTCGATGATGGCGCATCGAGCAGCGCGCCGATCGCGTGCTGGCGTGCTTGCGCGACCGACGCATCGCGCGGCGGATGATGCAGCCAGTGCCGCAAAAGGCGGCTGCCCATCGTCGTCGCGCAGGTGTCGAGCAGCGAATACAGCGTGGGCGATTCCGTGCCGCGCAGCGTCTCAGTCAGTTCGAGATTGCGCCGCGTCGCGGGATCGAGCCCGATGTACTCCGATTCATACTCGACCTTCAGGCTGCGCACATGGCGCAACTGCTGGCCTTGCGTCGCCGCCGCGTAGAGCAGCAGCGCACCCGCCGCGCCGCACGCGCACGTGAGCGATTCGCCGCCGAACCCGTCGAGGCTCGCGACGTCCAGTTGTTCGCGAAGACGCGCTGCGCCCGAGCCGACGTCGAAGTGCCAGGCGGGCACACGCGTGGTGGCAGCGAGCGTCGGGACGCCGAAATTGGCCTGCACGTCGACGACCGTATCCGCGATGAGCGTCTCCGACGGGCGGATGCGCTCCAGCGCCGCCGCCACTTGCTCGGGCGCGACTTCCGCGAGTCTCAGCGCACCGCTCGCCAGATTGAGCCACGCGAGGCCGACGTTCGTCGCCACGCCGCGACGATTATGCGCGGGGCAGAGCGCGAGCAGGTAGACATCGTTTTTGTCGGAGAGAAGCGCCGCGTCGGTCAGCGTGCCGGGCGTCACCACCCGCACGACCTTGCGCTCGACCGGTCCCTTCGACGTGGCCGGATCGCCAATTTGCTCGCAAATCGCGACGGATTCGCCGAGCTTCACCAGCTTCGCCAGATACTGCTCGCACGAATGATGCGGCACGCCCGCCATGCGGATCGGATTGCCGCCCGATGCGCCGCGCTGCGTCAGCGTGAGATCGAGCAGGCGCGAGGCTTTCTCGGCGTCATCGAAGAACAGCTCGTAAAAATCGCCCATGCGATAGAAAACGAGCGTGCCGGGATGATCCGCCTTGATGCGAAGGTATTGCTGCATCATCGGCGTGTGCTGCGAGAAATCCGCAGCAAGCGCGGGTGCGGCCGATGCCGGAAGAGAGTCGGGAGTTGCCGTGTGATTGCCCATCTTGCGTGCGGTGAAAGCGAATGGACCGAACGCGGCGTGCGTTCAGCCGCGGGTCAGCCAATAGTGCAAGAGTTTAACCTGTCGGGGTTGGGGGAAGGAGGCGGCCGGGAGGGATAGGCCGAATCGCGAAGCGAAGCGGGGCCATCGAACGATGACCCCGGCATGTGACAGTCGAGCGCCGCTGCGATCAGGCGCGGCCCGCCAAAAAGCCGATCAGGAGCGCAAGCCCCGCGACCGCGCCGAGCGTGTGCCACGGCCTGTCGTGCACGAACTCATCGGCGTAGCCGGCTGCATTGCCGAAGCGGTCGGTAATCGCCGAACCCGCGCCGCCCATTTGCGAGCGCGCGTACTTCAGCTTCGATTGCAATTGCTTGCGCAGCTTGTCGGAGTCGATGTCCTTCGCGCTGTGGAGCGAATCCTCCAGCTCATCGAGAAAGCTGCGCAACTGGTCGCTGGCCGAATCGACGACATCGCTCGCCCCGCGCACCGCGCGCTGGCCGACGTCGGCTGCGCCATTGATTTTGCTATCGAGCGTCGAACGTGTGAACAATCCCATTTTCATGCTCCTTTATTGACGTGCCGAAGAATGGCAGCGCATTCAATCGCGCGCTGCCTGCGCATCATGCGCTGATTCATCCTCTCGTTCACTGCTGTTACGACTTCGACTCGTCCGCCATCGTTCCCTCCCTCTGTCGCGGATCGGGCGGCCCGAGGCGATGAACCGATATCACGTCGAAGCAAGCTTCATTCCTCGGCGAGCGCGCCCAGGTCGACTTCGCGTTCGTTCTGCGTGTGGCGGCGCATCGCCAGCGCCATCATGCCGCAGACGAACACACCGAAAATCACGATGATCCACTGCACCGGCACCTTCTCCGTCAGCAGCAGTGCGTAGGAGCCGAGCATCGCGAGCACGGCGAGGTTCTGATTGAAGTTCTGCACCGCGATCGAATGGCCCGCGGAAAGCAGCGTCGCGCCGCGATGCTGAAGGATCGCGTTCATCGGCACGATGAAGAAGCCCGAGAGGCCGCCCAGCGCGATCATCAGCGGATAGGCCATCAGAATGTATGCGGGCATGAACACCGGCCCGGCATGCACGCCTGCACCCGCCGGAAACAGGTCTTTGTTGTAGAAGGCCATCGCCACCGCGACCGCGCCGATCAGCACGCCGACCGGCAACACCTTGAGCGACTGCCGCAGCACGATCCACGCCGAGGCCGCCGCTGCGCCCAGCGCAATGCCCACGCCCGTCACGCCCTGCAGCACCGCCGCCTTCGACAGCGACAGCCCGAGGTTCGAGTCGGCCCATTTGAGCACGAGCAGTTGCAGCGTGACGGCTGCGCCCCAGAGCAGCGTCGTCACCCAAAGCGCGATCTGCGCGAGCTTGTCGCGCCACAGCACCTTGAAGCAGTGGGAGAAATCGTGGACGAGGCGCGTCGGCTGCATGAGCAGGTTCGGATAGCGCGCGCCCGTATCGGGGATGAACGCGTTGATGACCGCCGCCGACGCGTAGATCACCATCACGGCGAACATCGCGGCGTGCGCGGCGGTGCTCACGAACGGCAAGTGCGCATGCTCGACCCAGCGGCCGACGACCTGACTCACGAGCGCGCCGCCGATCACGGTGCCGAGAATGGTCGAGCCGACCGTCGCCGATTCGAGCCACGCGTTCGCCGGAATCAGCTTTTCCGGCGGCAGCAGCTCAGTGAGGATGCCGTACTTCGCGGGCGAATACGCAGCCGCGCCGAGGCCGACCACGCCATACGCGATCATCGGATGCACGCCCGCGATCATCAGCGCGCAGCCGCCCGCCTTGAGCGCGTTGGAGATGAACATCACGTGGCGCTTCTGCAGGGCGTCGGCGAATGCACCGACGAAGGGCGCGAGCACCACGTACGAGATCGTGAAGAAGATTTGCAGCAGCGGCGTGACCCAGGGCGCCGATTGCACGACGGCGAGCATCGCGATGGCCGCGATGAGAAGCGCGTTATCGGCGAGCGACGAAACGAACTGCGCGGCGATGATCGTGTAGAAGCCTTTTTTCATATCGGGCGGGAGGCTGGGGCGCGGCGAGGAAGAGCGGAACGGCAGAACGTGCGACGGTCTTGCATCGAGCGGGCAAGTACGGGAAGCGGACAGCGGACGGCGGACAGCGCTGCGTCAGGCGTGAAGCAGCGCGCCGATTGGAGCATGGGGCGCGCCCGGCGCCCCTTGAAGCGGTGTTATTCGCCCGTCAGACGCGTGCGCGAGTACATGTCGAGAATCTTGACCATCTGCGCATAGACCTTCGGGTTCGCCGCGACGATCTCGTTCTTGAACAGGAAGTCCGATTCGCCCGTGTAGTTGCCGACGAGCCCGCCCGCTTCGGTCACGATCAGGCTGCCCGCCGCGACGTCCCACGGATGAATGCCTTGCTCGAAGAAGCCGTCGAGGCGTCCGGCCGCGACGTTCGCGAGATCCAGCGCGGCGGCGCCGGGGCGGCGCAGCCCGGCGCACGACAGCGTCATTTCGCTGAAGAGGCGCATGTAGGCGTTGAGGCCCTGGCCGTCGCGGAACGGAAAGCCGGTGCCGATGAGCGCATCCGACAGGCGATCGAGCTTGCCGACGCGAATGCGCCGCTCGTTCAGATACGCGCCGCGCCCGCGCGATGCGGTGAAGAGATCGTTGCGCGTCGGATCGTAGACGACGGCCTGCGTCGGGATGCCCCGGTGCACGAGCGCGATCGACACGCAGTAATACGGAAAGCCGTGGATGAAATTGGTGGTGCCGTCGAGCGGATCGATGATCCACTGATACTCGGACTCGCGTTCGTCCGCGCCGGATTCTTCGGCGAGGATCGAATGATCGGGAAAGGCGGTGCGCAGCGTCTCGATGATCGCGGCTTCGGACGCCTTGTCGACTTCCGTCACGAAGTCGTTGTGCTGCTTCTTGCTGACCTGGAGTCGATCCAGGTCGAGCGACGCGCGGTTGATGATCTGTCCGGCGCGGCGCGCGGCCTTGACAGCGATATTGAGCATCGGTTGCATGAGCGAAATCCTTTGACCGCCGCGTGCGTTGCAATGGCGCGGGCGATGAAGTTGGCGACAACGACTATGTCGACGAAAGACGAATTGAATAAGAGCGGGGCGCTCGCGGACCACTACGCGGTCACGGCGCGAACGGAGCATTTTACCCGAAGCCGGATGTTTCCGATTGCCGCGAGCGGCGGCCGGGCTTCGGGATAAGATAGCCGATTCCCCGCTTCAGTTTTCTCGCAACCCTTCAGCAGAATCCGCGCCTTGGACTCCAATCAACTTTCTTCTCCCGCCGGCGGCTTCACGTCCATGCGGTTCATCCTCGTCGAGCCGAGTCATCCGGGCAATGTCGGCGCAGCGGCGCGCGCGCTCAAGACGATGGGCTTCTCGCGCCTCGTGCTCGTCGCGCCGCGCGTCGCGGACGTCAAGAACGAGCCGGAAGCCATCGCGATGGCGAGCGGCGCCGACGATGTCCTCGCTGGCGCGCAGGTCGTCGATACGCTCGCGGAAGCGCTCGTCGGCGTGCGCTGGTCCGTGGCGCTGACGGCGCGCACGCGCGAATACGGGCCGCCGCACATGCCGCCGCGTGCCGTCGCGCAACGCGCGCATGAATTCGTGCGGCACGGCGACATCGCCCTCGTGTTCGGCAACGAGCGCACGGGCCTCTCGAACGCCGACGTCGAGCGATGCAGCGCGCTGGCGCACATCCCGGCCAATCCGGCATATAGCTCGCTGAATCTCGCGCAAGCGGTGCAGGTGCTTGCCTACGAACTGCGCATCGCGTTTCAGGACGCCGCGCCTGCGCTGTCGGTCGCGGCACCGGCGCAGCAGAGCGCATCGAGCGATGAAATCGAGGGCATGTACGCGCACCTCGAAGAGGCGCTTGTTGCGCTGGACTTTCTCGATCCCGCCAATCCCAAGAAGCTGATGTCGCGCGTGCGGCGGCTGTTCGCGCGCTCGGGGCTGGAACACGAGGAAGTGAACATCCTGCGCGGCATCGCGAAACACATTCTCTTGCGGACGAACAAGGACTGAGGCAGACCGCGCTGTCAGCGGGGGCATCGGGCGCGGTTCGCGCGCTCGTCCTACAATCGGCGAAAACGGCATGCCGATATAAGCATTGCGCTAAATCTGCTTAAGCCACCGGCGCAGCAGCGCCCCTTCCCCCGACCGAGAGTCCGACATGTTCGACCGAATCCGCGAAGACATTGCCGCCATCCGCGAGCGCGATCCCGCCGCACGCAGCGTGCTCGAAGTGGTCACGTGTTATCCGGGACTGCATGCGATCGTGCTGCATCGCTTTGCGAACGCGTGCTGGCGGCGCGGCTGGCGCTGGTCGGGGCGCTTCGTATCGCAGATGGGGCGCTTTCTGACCGGCATCGAAATTCATCCGGGCGCGACGCTCGGACGGCGCGTGTTCATCGATCACGGCATGGGCGTGGTGATCGGCGAAACGGCGGAAATCGGCGACGACTGCACGATCTATCAGGGCGTCACGCTCGGCGGCACGTCGCTCACGCGCGGGGCGAAGCGGCATCCGACGCTTGAGCGCGGCGTGATCGTCGGCGCGGGCGCGAAGGTGCTCGGCAGCTTTACCGTCGGCGCGAATGCGAAGATCGGCTCGAACGCGGTCGTCGTGAAGCCGGTGCCGGCGGGCGGCACGGCGGTCGGCAATCCGGCGCGCATCGTGATGCCGGCAGTGCCGAAGCCGAAGACCGATGCCCGCGACGGCTTCTGCGCCTACGGCATCACGCCGAACGCGGACGATCCGGTGTCTCTCGCGATTCACGGCCTGATCGATCACGCGTCGAAGCAGTCGCTGCGCACCGATGAAATCGTCGCCGCGCTGGAGCGGCTCGGCGCGCGCGTGGAGGCGCTGCATGGCGTGGAAGGCGTGGATGGCGCGACGCTCGTCGACCTGAAGCGCATGTGCTCCGCGATGGACGGCGAAACGCGCGGCGTCGAGCGTCAGTTATAGAGGCAGCGCGCGCACGCCATTTGCGTCGACGCGCAGGTAACCGCCGCGTGGCTCATCGATATCGAGTTCCCAGTCGGGCAGCACCCAGCGCACGCCATCGGCTTCGCGATGCATCGCCGGGCGATGCGTATGGCCGTGAATTATCGTATGCGTGCGGCTCTGCGCGAACAGCGACGCGACGGCGGGACGCGTCACGTCGTATTTCGCCGATGCCTCGTGCGTTCGCGCGCCTTCGCTCGTCATTCTCATGCGCTGGCCGATTGCAAGCCGCGTCTTCAGCGGCAGCGCGAGAAAGAGGCGCTGCGCGATGCCGTTGCGCGCGAAACGGCGAAAGCGCTGATAACCGGTGTCGTCGGTGCAGAGGGCGTCGCCGTGAGCGAGCACGATGCGCGTGCCGAACGCGGTCATCGTGAAGGGATCGGGCAGCGGCATTGCGCCGGCTTCCTTCATGAAGCGCCTGCCCAGCAGAAAGTCGCGATTGCCGTGCATCACGTAAAGCGCGATGCCGCGCTCGGACAGCGTGTGCAGCAGCCTCGTCATGCGGCGCGCAAAGCGGCCGCGCTCGTCGGTGACGGCGGATTCGAGCACGTCGTCGCCGATCCAGAATTCGAAAAGATCCCCGAGGATGAAAACCGAGTCGGCCTCGTTCGCCGTCACCTCGATGAAATGCTCGAACGCGGCAACCGTGTTCGGTATCGCCTCGCTCAGGTGCAGGTCCGAAATGAAAAACAGCGGGCGCGCGTCATGCGCTGCGCCCGCTGCTTCCTGTTCCGTTTCGCGACCGAAAGACTTCGACTCGATCATGCGATGGGAAGTCAGACCACGACGGCCTTTTCGATCACGACGTCATCGACCGGCACGTCCTGATGGAAGCCCTTCGAGCCGGTCCGGACCTTCTTGATCTTTTCGACGACATCCATGCCTTCGACGACCTTGCCGAACACGGTGTAGCCCCAGCCCTGCGGCGTCGGCGACGAGTGGTTCAGGAAGTCGTTGTCCTTCACGTTGATGAAGAACTGCGCGGTCGCCGAGTGCGGATCGTTGGTGCGGGCCATCGCGATCGTGCCGTTGTCGTTCGTGAGGCCGTTGTTCGCTTCGTTGTTGATCGGCGCGTCCGTCGGCTTCTGGTTCATGCCCGGCTCGAAGCCGCCGCCCTGAATCATGAAGCCGTCGATCACGCGATGGAACACCGTGTTGTCGTAGTGGCCCTTCTTCACGTAGTTGAGGAAGTTCTCGACCGTCTTCGGCGCTTTTTCGGCGTCGAGTTCGAGCTTGATGACGCCGTGGTTCGTATGCAGTTCGACCATGTGATTTCTCCGGTGTGTTCGGTTGTAGTTGGGCGGCGCGCGAGGGCACGCCGCCAGGATATTCGCGTTACTGCGAGACCACCGTCGCCGACTCGATCACGGTCGGCTTCTGCGGCACGTCGGCCATCGGGCCGCGCGTGGTGGTCGGGCTGCCTTCGATCTTCTTCACGACATCCATGCCCGCGACGACCTTGCCGAACACCGCGTAACCGTTGCCGTCCGGGTTCGGATAGTCGAGGCCCGCATTATCGACCGTATTGATGAAGAATTGGGCCGTGGCCGAGTCCGGGTTGCTGGTGCGCGCCATCGCGATCGTGCCGGTGGCGTTCTTCAGGCCGCTGCGGCTTTCGAGCGGAATCGGCGCGCGGGTCGGCTTCTCGGCGAAGCTCGTGTTATAGCCGCCGCCCTGAATCATGAAGCCCGGAATAACGCGATGAAAGATCGTGCCGCTGTACTGTCCGGACTTCACATAGGCGAGAAAGTTCTCGACGGTCTTCGGCGCCTTCTCGGGATAAAGCTCGACGCGGATGTCGCCTTGCGAAGTTTTGAAGAGCACGTTCGGATGCGCGGCCTGCGCGGGTTGCCCGGGTTGAGCAAAGGCGGGGGCGGTCGCGATCAGGGCGGCGCCGGAAAGCGCCAACATCAGCAATTTCATGAAGGTTCGATCCTCGGGTGATGAATGCAAAGCGTCAACCGCGACGGCGTGCGTGAAATGCCGCCGCGCGAAGACTACAGCTTAACTCCTGCGCGGGCGGGGCCGGCTGGTCCGTGTCACGGCTGCGGATTCGGCGCGACATACGGCGACGTCGGCAACGAGCCGGTCGATCCGCCGAAGGGCGAGAAACTGTCGGGCGATGGCATCGTCGACGAATTCTCGCCTTGCGTCGGCGTCCATTCGTCCGACGGCACGCGCGGCGCCGATGCGGCCTGAGCGCCGGAAGCCGCGCTCGCGGCACGCTTCTTCGGCGGCGGGGTGATGATGTTCTGGATGCCCGCAACCCGCTGGCGCGTGAGCGGGCTCGTCGAGCCGAGCGACTGCGCGCGCTTGTACGATTCGCTCGCGAGCCGAAGGTACAGATCGCCGAGATTGTCATAGGCAAGCGCGTAGCCGGGGTTCGCCTTCACCGCCGTTTCCAGCGCGACGCGCGCGTCTTCATAGCGGCCCTTCTTGGCGTAGAGCGCGGCCAGATTGTTGTAAGGCTCGGGCAGTTCCGGGTAGGCCTGCGTCAGCTCGGTGAACGCGGTGATGGCTTCGTCGTCGCGATTCAGGCGGGCGAGCACCGTTGCGCGCTTGAACTTCGCCTGCACGTCGCGCGGATTCGTCGCGATGCGCGCGTCGAGTTGCTTGAGCGCGGCGTTCCAGTCCTTGCCGGCGATGGACGCATCGATTTCCGGCGTGCCGTCCGCCGTCGCCGACGAAACCTGCGCGAGCGCCGCCGTCGACGCGCCGAAGCACGCGGCTACGCCGATGACGGCAACGGCCGCGGCGCGCGAAAGCGTCGCGCGGAAGGCATCGCGGGAACGAACTGAAGCCGGCAGGCGGGAAACTTGCGAAGACATGCGCGCTTGAGCGTGAGTCACTTGGAATCGGGTCAAGGAATGGAGCGGGAAGAGAAGGGGAATGAAGCGCGAAACGCCACTCGAAACACGGTGCACTGCGAGGGCTTCAGCCTGGCTCGCGGCATGACTGGCAACGCCCGTCGTGCGGCCGCTTGGAGATTTCATAGGCTCAAGTCCGAGTGTTATACTCCGACCCATTCTAACAAAAGGTCCGCCCGTTCCGCGCACGCCTTGCACGCCATGTTTCACACGTGGTCGCGCGTTGCCAACGCCGGACTCTCTTTGCCACTCGTGGCCGTCTCCGTCCTGGTCGACTGACCGTCGTGTTCGCGCTCGCGTGTGCGTGTCATCCGTTCCCGCCAGCATCGAGCACGTCACCTCGTCGACAACGCACGGTGTTCCGGTACACGCACTGCCCTCTATGAATTCGCTGCGCATCTACAACACGCTCGCGCGTGACAAGCAACCCTTTACGCCGCTTCGCCCCGGCGAGGTACGCATGTACGTCTGCGGAATGACCGTCTATGACTACTGTCACATCGGTCATGCGCGCGTGATGGTCGTGTTCGATGTCGTGCAGCGATGGCTGCGGACGATCGGCTACAAGGTCACGTTCGTGCAGAACATCACGGACGTCGACGACAAGATCATTCGTCGCGCCGTCGAGAACAACGAGCCGATCAAGTCGCTCACGCAGCGCTTCATCCAGGCGATGCACGAAGACGCCGATGCACTCGGCGTCGCGCGCCCGGACCTCGAGCCGCGCGCCACCGACTACATCCCGCAGATGCTCGGCATGATCGATGCGTTGCAGGCGAACGGCTACGCGTATCACGCCAAGGACGGCGACGTTAATTACGCGGTGCGCAAGTTCGCGGGCTACGGCAAGCTCTCGGGCAAGTCGCTCGAAGACCTGCGCGCGGGCGAGCGCGTTGCTGCGAACGATGCCAAGGAAGACCCGCTCGACTTCGTGTTGTGGAAGCATTCGAAGGAGGGCGAGCCTGCCGATTCAGGCTGGGACTCGAAGTGGGGACGCGGCCGTCCGGGATGGCATATCGAATGTTCGGCGATGGCCTGCACCTTGCTCGGCGAACAGTTCGACATTCACGGCGGCGGTCAGGACCTGCAGTTTCCGCATCACGAGAACGAGATTGCGCAGAGCGAAGGCGCGACCGGCAAGACGTTCGTGAACTACTGGATGCATAACGGCTTCGTGCAGATCGACAGCGAGAAGATGTCGAAGTCGCTCGGCAACTTCTTCACGATCCGTGAAGTGCTGGCCAAGTTCGATGCCGAGGTCGTGCGCTTTTTCATCGCGCGTGCGCACTATCGTTCGCCGCTCAACTACAGCGACGTGCATATCGACGATGCAAGGAACGCCTTGACTCGCCTATATACCGCGCTGAAAGATGTCGAGCCGGACAATCAGCAACTTGACTGGAATGAGGCGAACGCGCAGCGTTTCCAGTCTGCGATGAACGACGACTTCAACACGCCAGTGGCCGTGTCCGTGCTGTTCGATCTCGCAAGCGAAGTGAACCGCACGCGCGAGCCGGCGCTCGCTCGACAGCTGAAGGGTCTGGGCCAGGTGCTCGGGCTTCTCGGGCGTGAGCCGCGTGCGTTCCTGCAACAGGCGGCGGGCACGGAGGCAGCGGACGGACTGTCGCCGCAGGAGATCGAAGCGAAGATCGCCGAGCGCATCGCCGCCAAGCAGGCGAAAGATTATGCCGAAGCAGACCGGATTCGCGCCGCATTGCTCGAAGCCGGTATTGCGCTTGAAGACAAACCGGGTGGGTCGACCGAATGGCGCCGCGTGTGATCGCGAACCTTCGAACCCTCTGATCGACTCGCCAGGCAGGAGGCAAGATGGCAACGGCCAGGAAGACGCCGGTCAAGCGACCCGCGTCAGGAAGCGCCGCGTCGCCCGCAACGAAGCGCGCGCGCGGTGCGCAACCGGAATCGACGACGCAGAAGAGCAATGGTGCAACGACGGCGACGGCCCGCAAGACCGCGGCCAAACGCGCGATCTCGCTGCGTGCGGCGAGCGACAGCGTAAGCAGCGCGCGGCGCGGCAACGGCGAGGATGTATCCGCGCGTGCGTCGAAGCCGCGCACCGTGGAAGCGGAAGCACAGCCGGCGAAGGGCAATGGCCGCGCTGTCGCCGCCGATGCCGCCGACGCACAGGCGCTCGTCGCCGACAAGGAGCACGGCGAAGTCGTGCGCAAGTCGCGCGTCGTCACGGCGGATGCCGAGGTATCCGTGCAGGTCGGCGGTCTGACGCGCGAAGCCACGCGTCCTGACTATTGGGACAAGGCATGCGCTGATCTAATGAAGCGCGACCGTATCCTCAAAAAATTGATTCCGAAGTTCGGCGAGATTCATCTCGTCAATCTCGGCGATCCGTTCTCGACGCTCGCACGCTCCGTTGCCGGACAGCAGATTTCGGTGAAGGCCGCGCAAGCCATCTGGGAGCGCGTGAAGACCGCGTGTCCCGAAGTCGTGCCCGCGCAGTTCATCAAGCTCGGGCCGGAGAAGCTTCAGGCGTGCGGGCTGTCGAAGCGCAAGACCGAGTACATCCTGGATCTCGCGCAGCATTTCGTGTCGGGCGTGCTGCATGTCGACACGTGGGCGTCGATGGACGACGAAGCCGTCATCGCCGAGCTGACGCAGATTCGCGGCATCGGCCGATGGACGGCGGAGATGTTCCTCATCTTCAATCTGTCGCGCCCGGACGTCCTGCCGCTCGACGACCTGGGCCTGATTCAGGCGATCAGCGTCAATTACTTCAGCGGCGAACCCGTCACGCGCAGCGAAGCGCGCGAAGTCGCGGCGAACTGGGAGCCGTGGCGTACGGTCGCGACGTGGTACATGTGGCGCAGCCTCAACCCGATTCCCGCAGACCACTGATTTCACACAGCAATTAGCGCGCTATCGTTGCTTTATAATCGATAGCTTCCGCGCGTATTTATCAGGGACGGACGCGGTTAGAATAGACGCCCCTGCGCCCTGCCCGTTGTTCCTAGGACTCGAACACATGAAGACCACGTTTCTGGATTTCGAGCAGCCGATCGCTGAACTCGAAGCGAAGATCGAAGAACTCCGCTTCGTTCAGGACGATTCCGCTGTCGACATCTCGGAAGAAATCGAGCGGCTCTCCAAGAAGAGCCAGCAGCTCACGAAGGATCTCTACGCCAACCTGTCTCCGTGGCAGGTTTCGCAGATCGCGCGTCACCCGCAGCGTCCGTACACGCTCGACTACGTGAACGAGCTGTTCACCGACTTCCACGAACTGCATGGGGATCGTTCATTCGCCGATGACCTCGCGATCGTCGGCGGCTTCGCGCGCTTCAACGGCCAGCCGTGCATGGTGATCGGCCATCAGAAGGGCCGCGACACGAAAGAGCGGGCGCTGCGCAACTTCGGCATGCCGCGTCCGGAAGGCTATCGCAAGGCCGAGCGGCTCATGCGTCTCGCCGAGAAGTTCGGCATGCCGATCTTCACGTTCGTCGATACGCCGGGCGCGTATCCGGGCATCGGCGCGGAAGAGCGCGGACAGTCGGAAGCGATCGGCCGCAATCTTTACGTGATGGCGGAACTCAAGACGCCGATCATTACGACGATCATCGGCGAAGGCGGTTCGGGCGGCGCGCTGGCCATCGCCGTCGCCGATACGGTGATGATGCTGCAGTTCTCCACGTACTCCGTGATCTCGCCGGAAGGCTGCGCGTCCATTCTGTGGAAGAGCGCGGCGAAGGCGCCGGAAGCGGCCGAAGCGCTCGGCTTGACGGCGCATCGCCTGAAGGCTCTCGGACTCATCGACAAGATCGTGAACGAGCCGCTCGGCGGCGCGCATCGCGATCCGAAGGGCATGGCCGCGATGCTGCGGCGTGCGCTCGCAGACTCGCTGCGCCAGTTCCAGGGCATGAGCGTGCAGGAATTGCGCGATCGCCGTTTCGACAAGCTGATGGCCTACGGCAAGTTCAAGGAATCGCTGCCCGGCGCATGAGCGGGCCTTCTCTCTTTCACGTGTCCTCGTGATCTCCGATACCGACACCCCGGCCGGCCGCCTCGTTCTCGAGGCGGTGCGCGCTGCGGTGTCGGATGCCGCGCTGCCCTCCGATGCGCGGCTCGCCGTCGCACTGAGCGGCGGTCTCGATTCCACTGTTCTCGTCGATGCCGCCGTGCGCTGTTTTGGCGCGGCGCGCGTCGTGGCGCTGCACGTTCATCACGGCCTGAGCCCGAACGCCGATGCGTGGGCCGCACATTGCGCCGCCTTCGCTGCGTCGCTCGAAGTGCGCCATGCGTCGCGTCACGTCGAGGTGATGCGTTCGGGCGGCGAGAGCCTGGAAGCCGCCGCCCGCGATGCGCGTTACCGTGCGCTCGACGACATGTGCGATGAAGCGGGCGCGTCGGCGCTGCTGATTGCGCATCACGCCGACGATCAGGCCGAGACGGTGCTGCTGCAGTTGTTGCGCGGCGCGGGCGTCGCGGGTCTCGCCGCGATGGCCCCGCAGCGTCTCGATGGCGCGACGCCGCGCCTGCGTCCGCTGTTGCGGCTCTTGCGTGCGCAACTGGAGCAATACGCGCACGAGCGCGATCTCACCTGGATCGACGACGAATCCAACGCCGACACCCGCTATGCGCGCAACGCGCTGCGGCATGACGTGCTGCCGGTGCTTGCCGTGCATTTCCCCGGCTTTCGCGATGCGCTCGCGCGCACGGCGTCGCATGCGGCTTCGGCGCAGCGGCTGCTCGATGACCTCGCGCGCATCGACTTCGATACGGCGCGCGGCGACGAAGAGGGCGCGCTCGCGCTCGATGCGCTGCTCGCACTCGACGACGAACGCGCGATCAATCTGCTGCGTCACTGGATGCGCGTGTGCGGGTTGCCGGCGGCATCGACGGCGCGCAGCGCGGATATGCTGCGCCAGCTTCGGCACGCGGCGCGGGCGCGCGATGGTCACGCCTTGCGCGTCGATCATGCGGGGCAGTGCCTGCGGGTGTATCGCAATGCGTTGTTCTGGGAGCAGGGCGATAGCGCCGATGCGCCCGATCTCGATCAGGGCGCGGCCATCGCGCGAGCGCCCGGCGAGTTGCGCTGGCAAGGCGATGAGGTCTGGCGCTTGCCGCAGTGGCGGGGATCGTTCGTGTTCGAGCCCGTCGATGCGCCCGGCGCCGATGTGATCGCGGAAGGTTTGCTGCGCGCGGCGCCGCTGGTCGCGCGTTCGCGCGCGGGTGGCGAGCGGATGCGCCTCGCGGCGGATGCGCCGAGCCGCACGCTCAAGAACCTGTTTCAGGAGCGCGGAGTGCCAGCGTGGAAACGCGACGTGCCGTTGCTCTTCATCCGCGATGCGCTGCTGTTCGTGCCGGGCATCGGCGTGAATCGTGAAGTCGCGCCGGAGATCGGACCGGAAAGCGCGAACGCTCCGCTACGCCGCATCGTGTGGCGGCCGGACCTGCTGCTGGCCTGAAGCGGCGACGTTGCGCGCGAGCCGGTAAAATGACCTTCGCAGGCGTGCAATCTTGTAATTTCGGCTTCGATCGGGTACCGTAGCTCGCTTGCCCGCCACGCGCTTTGCGCAGCATCTCCGTTCAAAAGACGCGAATTTCGCCTGCAAACGCGCGCCCTTGACGCACCTCTTGAGCACACTTGCGTGAGTTCTGACCGCAAGGCGGGCATGCGGCGGCATCCCGCGTATCGTTGCTGGCTTCATCCATCCCCGAAGCGGTCGAGCAACGCACAGCACCTTGCATTGAGCGCGTCAGCGCGTGTTTCCCTTCTGTTCAAAACGACAATGGCACTCATCGTACACAAATACGGCGGCACTTCGATGGGCTCGGTCGAGCGCATCAAGAACGTCGCCAAGCGCGTCGCCAAATGGCACAAGGCCGGCCACAAGATGGTCGTCGTGCCGTCGGCGATGTCCGGCGAAACGAATCGCTTGCTCGGCCTCGCAAAAGACATCACGGCGAACCCGGACCCGCGCGAACTCGACATGATTGCCTCCACGGGCGAGCAGGTCAGCGTCGGCCTTCTGGCCATCGCGCTGCACGCCGAAGGTCTCGACGCCGTGAGTTATGCCGGCTGGCAAGTGCCGATCAAGACGGACAGCGCGTTCACGAAGGCGCGTATCAGCGAAATCGACGGTGAGCGCGTGCTCAACGATCTCGACGCGGGCAAGGTCGTGGTCATCACGGGCTTCCAGGGCGTCGATCCGGAAGGGCACATCGCGACGCTCGGACGCGGCGGCTCGGATACGTCGGCGGTCGCGATCGCGGCGGCGCTGAAGGCCGACGAATGCCTCATCTACACGGATGTCGACGGCGTGTATACGACCGACCCGCGCGTCGTCGACGATGCGCGCCGGCTCGACCGCGTGACCTTCGAAGAGATGCTGGAGATGGCGAGTCTCGGCTCGAAGGTCCTGCAAATCCGCTCGGTGGAATTCGCCGGCAAGTATCAGGTGAAGACGCGTGTGCTTTCCAGCCTGACCGACCCGCTGATGGCGCTCGAGGAAGAGATGCACTCGGGCACCCTGATTACTTTTGAAGAAGACGAGAACATGGAAAAAGCAGTGATTTCTGGCATCGCGTTCCAGCGCGACGAAGCGCGCATCGCGGTCATGGGCGTGCCCGACAAGCCGGGCGTCGCGTATCAGATTCTCGGGCCGGTGGCCGATGCGAACATCGACATCGACATGATCATCCAGAACCAGAGCGTGAACGGCAAGACCGACTTCACGTTCACGGTCGGCCGCGGCGACTATCAGCGCGCACTCGAAATCCTGAACGGTCAGGTCAAGGGCCACGTGCAGGCGGAGACGGTGCTGGGCGACCCGAAGGTGTCGAAGGTGTCGGTGGTGGGCGTCGGCATGCGTTCGCACGTGGGCATCGCGAGCACGATGTTCCGCACGCTGTCGGAAGAGGGCATCAACATCCAGATGATCTCGACTTCTGAAATCAAAATCTCGGTGCTGATCGACGAGAAATACACCGAGCTGGCGGTGCGCGCGCTGCACAAGGCGTTCGAGCTGGATCGCGCGTAAGAAGCGTGGGCGTTTGCTCCGGTGGTTGGCGGCGGGAACATTCGCGGTCGATCCATTGGAAAAAATCGTCATGTGAATTTGACCACTGCCGGGGAACACGCTATTATCTCGATCTCGTTGCACTGCACTCCCGGTGCGACGAAAAGTTTGGGAGACGTGGCCGAGAGGTCGAAGGCACTCCCCTGCTAAGGGAGCATCTGGCTAAAAACTGGATCGAGGGTTCGAATCCCTCCGTCTCCGCCAGTGGTAGGAAGAAAAGCCCCGCAAGGTTTGCGCCTTGCGGGGCTTTTTGTTTGGGCGATTCATTCGGCACCTCAGCAGCCAACGTGGCAATTGCGGCATGGCTTTCGACAGGACGGGGCGGCAATTAGCTCGAGGACGCAAGACGCAACACCTCCGCGTCTGCCGAAGGTTCGCCATACTGACGGAACGCTCTCGCGGCTGCGCACGTGGTAGCGTCGCGACCCGCTCGCGCTCGAACCAGACGCTGACGATTCCGCGCGTTATTTATTCTGTCATGCTAAATAATCGAACCCGACGCACGCACTCTAAAGTCACACGCTCATTCCGCAAGACCAGCACGTCCCCAAACGCCGACTCTGCGCCTTTTTGTCACCGCCTCATTCCCGCCAGCCCGCTTTAAGACAAATCCGCTTCCGAAGTTAACTGTTGGAACCTAATCTCGCGCGTTGCTGTTTCTTCAGCAATCAAACGCAACGGCAGGCAAGACCGATGCACCGAGCAACAACGAGGTTCCAAACATCATGGCAAGTTTAAGAAAATTCGTCGCGCCGCTCATTATCCTGGCGCTGGGCGCGGTGACCGCACAAGCAAGCGAATTCGCTGGCCCGTACGCGGGCGCTAAGCTCGGGCTTAACTGGTCGGATGCAACCGGCCGTCACTATCAAACCGACACGCACACGACGTTCTTCCCCGGCATCACGGCCGGATATAACTTCGATGTCGAACGCTTCGTGATCGGCGTGGAAGGCTTCGCCGATTTCCACGGCGGCTCGACCACCAAGAAGGACGCGGGCATCGACGCCAAGTTCGGTATGCCGCTTCAGCAGAACATCATGCCGTATGCGCGCATCGGTTTCACGGGCACGTGGCCCGACACGCGCCTGCATTACGGCGCGGGCGTCGAGTACAAGTTCCACAAGAACTGGAGCGTGGCCGGCGAGTACACGGGCGATACGGCGAGCTACGATCAGGGGCATCGTCGCAACGATAGCCTGACTGTCGGCGTGCATTACTTCTTCTAATTGCCGACGTCTTGCGTCGCGAGCGTTCCCGCCCGCGACGCACGTCACCGGCGGCAACGCTGCCGCCGGTCGATACTCCGCTTACTTGCCCGAAGCAATGCGCTCTTCGATGTGCTTCGCACGCGAAGGCGACGACGGGTGCGAGCTCAACATGCTCGACTTGCCGCCGTCCAGCGCCGCCAGCTTCTGGAACGCCGTCACCAGACCGGCCGGGTTGTAACCCTTCTTCTTCTGCTGATCGAACGAGTAGTCGTCCGCTGCGCTTTCCTGCGACTGCGAGAACTGCGCGTTGACGAACTTCTCCGACAGATCGCCGAGTTGCGAAGCCGACAGGCTCGCGACCGTGCCGCCCGCCGCCGACGCCACCGAGCGGGCCGCCGACGTCGCGTAGGCGACCTGCATCGCCTTCTTGGTATGGCCGAGCGCCACGTGACCCATCTCATGGCCCACGACGCCGCGCACCTCATCGTCGTTCATCAGGTCCATCAGGCCGCTATATACGCGCACGCAGCCATTGGCCATCGCCCACGCATTGACGTCCTTCGTCATGTACACCTTGTAGTTGACCGGTACGCCGTTGATGTTGTCGCCCAGTTGCTTCGAAATGCGGTTCAGGCGCTGCGTGTACTGGCTCGATGCCGGCGCAATCTTGTTCTCAGTGTCCATTTGCGCGCAGGACTTGTCGGAGAGACCGCGGACATCGCTGTCGCTCAGCGTGAGCGCGGAGGTGGCCAGTTGGCCCGACTGAAGAAGCGTGTCGGGATTCAGATGGGCCACGCTGCCGCACGATGCGAGCGTGAAAACGGCGCATGCAGCTGCGCTTGCGGTCACTGCCAGACGGGTGAATTTCATGGTCTGCCCTATGTTGTGAGCTGTTGTGGTTGTCAATCCGCAAACGTCGCGGACGGGCGCAATGCTCAATGGGAGTCGTGCCGTAAGCTATCCGACAATTCCGATTCTGCTGGCCGAAAGCGATGCGAGGCCAGCAGCGAACGTGAATCAGTCGCACACGGGAAGTGAAATCGATGAGCCACGGCGGAATCGCATTAGCGCGACGTGTGAAAAAACGCGGTACTTCAGCGTTATCTTACATTTTCGCAAGATTCGGACTTGGTAATAGGACGTTACCAAGTCGAACACTGCTCGCGCCGTTCTTCGATATAGTCCACTCGACACAACCAACACCCATCGAGGTAAGGCTTCACATGAACAAGGTATCGAAGGCTTCCGTCGCTTACGCGCTGGTCATCGGCGGTCTGATGTCGTCCGGTGCGGCGATGGCGGGAGTTTCCGTAGGCGTGAATATCGGGGTTCCGGCGCCTGTGTACGTCGCGCCCGCGCCCATGTACGCGCCGCCTCCGCCGCCCGTCGTTTATGCACCGCCTCCCGCGCCGATGTATGCGCAGCCGGCCATCGTCATCGGCTGGCATGGCGATCGTTATTACGACGGACGTCGTTACTGGGATCGCGATGACTGGTATCGGCACAACGGTCGTGGCCATGCTTACGGGCATGAGAATCACGGGCATCACGGCTGGCATTGATCCCCGCGAGACGACGACAAAAAAAACCACCCGCGGGTGGTTTTTTCTTTCTCCGGCGCGGTCAACGCCATGTGCGCGACCGTTGGCCTGTGGCGACAGAATGTAACAAAAGGTAAGCTTTCCTCTGACGTAACGTCAGAACACGAAAGAACTTACAAAGCTGAAATATCCGCTCGAAAGCCTTTCGTTATATTTCCTGTACGCCAACACCAATAACGAGGTCCCTATCCATGAAAGCCATACTTACGGGGCGCATCCTCGCAGCCGCACTCAGTATCGTCGCGAGCGCCGCCGTCAGCACGGCACAAGCGGCGGATGTCCACGTGGGCGTCAATATCGGCACGCCCGCGCCGGTGTACGTCGTGCCGACGCCGGTCTATGCGCCGCCTCCGCCGCCCGTTGTCTATCAGGCAGCGCCGCCTCTCTTCATCGGATGGCACGACGACCGGTACTGGGACGGCCGGCGCTACTGGAATCGCGGCGACTGGGAGCGGCATCACGGTCACGGCAGGGGGCATGACAAACACGGTCATGGTCACGGCAACGGGCATGGCAACGGCCACGGACACCACTGAGCGGCGGCCCTTAACGCCATCGCCTGAAGGGCAAAAGGGCCGCTTTCGCCAGGAAAGCAGCCCTTTTGTCTTGAGCGGTGGCGTAGAAAAAACTTACTCGCCGATGCCGGCCATCCCGCCGACGACCGCGTGGAAGCCGGAATCGACGTGAACGATCTCCGCGCTCACGCCGCCCGCCAGATCCGACAGCAGGAACGCCGCGACATTGCCCACTTGCTCGATGGTCACGTTGCGCTTGAGCGGCGCGTTATCTTCGACGAAGTCGAGAATCTTGCCGAAGCCCTTGATGCCGCTCGCAGCGAGCGTCTTGATCGGGCCGGCCGAGATGCCGTTCACGCGCACACCCTTTTCGCCGAGCGATGCCGCCAGATAGCGCACGCTCGCCTCGAGCGACGCCTTGGCGAGGCCCATCGTGTTGTAGTTCGGAATCGCGCGTTCCGCGCCGAGATAGCTCAACGTGAGCAGGGAAGCGCTGTCCGACAGCATCGGGTGCGCCGCCTTGGCCAGTGCCGGGAAGCTGTATGCGGAGATGTCGTGGGCGATGCGGAAGTTCTCCCGCGTCATGCCGTCGAGGAAATTACCTGCGATCGCCTCGCGCGGCGCGAAGCCGATGGAATGCACGAGGCCGTCGAGCGTGCCCCAGCGTTCCTTCAGCGACGCGAAGAGGGCGTCGATTTCCTCGTCGCTGGCGACGTCGCACGGATAGACCATGTCGCTGCCGAACTCCGTTGCGAATTCGGTAATGCGGTCCTTGAATCGCTCGCCGACATACGTGAACGCCAGTTCCGCGCCTTCACGCTTGCAGGCTTCCGCGATGCCATAAGCGATCGAGCGGTTCGACAGCAAGCCGGTCAGCAGAATTCGTTTTCCAGCGAGAAAGCCCATGAATGCTCCTTGAATGTCAATGTCACGCGAGGCGCGCGGCGCGGCTCGATTGCGGCCGCGTTGTGCGTGCTTCGCGCAGGGTGCTGAGCGCATCGGTCCGAGGGGCGGGCAAGCATCGTGCTCACGCCTGCCATGCGCCCGAACCCGACGGCGTTTTGATTGGGTAGAATTCTCTCACATCGACACTGCGGTCCGGCTTTCTTGGAGCCATGTTCACGGCCTCGCCCGCCGCGTTTTCATCGCGCCGGGGCCTCTACCGATTTCGCAAGGAGCGTATGACCGGGCTGACGACGTCCGCCAAGCCGATCGCATCATCGCCCGTCTGGAGCAAGTGCATGGCGCTCGCGCTGGCGGCGTGGATCGCCTGGCATCCGGGCGATCCGGCGCACGCGGCGCATGCCATCGCTCAATACGGCGATCCCAAATATCCGCCCGGTTTCAAGCACTTCGATTACGTCAATCCCGACGCGCCTCGCGACGGCACGCTGGTGCTCGCGAATCCCAACCGCCTCACGAGCTTCGACAAGTTCAATCCGTTCACGCTGCGCGGCAATCCCGCGCCCGGCCTCGGGCTGATGTTCGAAAGCCTGACGACTGGCAGTTCCGACGAAGTCGCGAGCGCATATTGCCTCCTTGCCGACGATATCGCCGTCGCGCCCGATGGTCTTTCGACGACCTTCCACATCAATCCGAAGGCGCGCTTCACCAATGGCGATGCGGTCACCGCAGAAGACGTCAAGTTCTCGTTCGAAACGCTCAAGAGTCCGAAAGCCGCGCCGCAGTTTTCGGTGTACTTCGGGCAGATTGCGCGCGCGGTCGTCGTCGACCGGCTCACTATCCGCTTCGAATTCAAGGCCGCGACGCGCGAAATGCCGCTGCTCGCCGGCGGGATTCCGGTGTTCTCGCGCAAATGGGGTCTGCGCCCGGACGGCACGCGCATTCCGTTCGATCAACTCGCGTTCGAGAAGCCGATCGGGAGCGGCGACTATCTGATCGACAGGTTCGACAACGGCCGCACGATCACGTATAAGCGCGACCCGAACTATTGGGGCGCGTCGCTGCCGGTGCGCGTCGGCACGCACAACTTTGCGCGCATCGACTACAAGCTTTATTCCGATGCGACCGCGCGGCTCGAAGCATTCAAGGCGGGCGAATACGACGTGCTCGTCGAAAACGTCGCGCGAAGCTGGGTGCGAAGAGATATCGGCAAGCGCTTCGATAGCGGCGAACTGATCAAGCGCGAGTTTCCGCATCACAACGGCACCGGCATGCAAGGCTTCTTCATGAACCTGCGGCGCCCGCTTTTCAAGGACGTCCGCGTGCGTCAGGCGCTCGATCTCGCGCTCGACTTCGAGTGGCTCAATCGCCAGTTGTTCTTCAATCAGTACAAGCGGACCGACAGCTTCTTTGTAAATACCGATCTGCAGGCGAAGGGCACGCCGAGCGAAGGCGAACTCGCGATCCTCGAACCGCTGCGCAAGAAGCTCGACCCGGCCGTCTTCGGCGAGATGCCGAAGCAGCCGGACACCGATCCGCCCGGCTCGCTGCGGGCGAACCTCATCAAGGCGCGCGAGTTGCTGGCGCAGGCCGGATGGACGTATCGCGATGGCGCGCTGCGTAACGCAAAGGGGCAGCCGTTCGTCTTCGAGATACTGGACGATACGGGCGGCGGGGCGTCGATGGAGCCGGTCGCCGCCGCGTTCGGCCGAAATCTGCAAAAGCTCGGCATCACGATGAATTTCCGCACCGTCGATTACGCGCTGATTCAGAAGCGCCTCGACGCGTTCGATTTCGACATGACGAGCGTGCGTCTGCCCGACGTGCAGGTGCCGGGCACCGAGCAGGTCTCGCGTTTTGCGAGCAAGCATGCGGACGAGCAAGGCTCCGACAATCTCGCGGGCGTGAAGTCGCCGGCCATCGATGCGATCCTGCAGAAGGTCGTCGGTGCGCAGACGCGCGAGCAGCTCGTCGACGCGACGCATGCGCTCGATCGCGTGCTGATGCATGGCTACTATGTGGTGCCGCACTGGTACTCGGCGACGCACCGCGTTGCGTATCGCAATACGCTCGGGTATCCGTCGACGCTGCCGCTGTATTACGCGGCGGACGAGTGGGTGCTGTCGACGTGGTGGAAGCAGCCCGCTCGCGCCAGCAGCGCGGCCAAGTAGAGGACGAAGAGCATGTGGAGCTACATCGCAAAGCGCATTCTGTTGATGATCCCGACGCTCATCGGCGTGCTCACGCTCACGTTCGTCGTCATCCAGTTCGTGCCGGGCGGGCCGGTCGAGCAGGCCGTGCATGATTTGCGGCGCGGCAATGCGGAGGGCGGTGGCGGGGGCGGTGGCTTCGGCATGCGCGCGCATACCGGCGTCGATGCGCAACAGATTGCACAATTGAAGGCGCTGTACGGCTTCGACAAGCCGCCGCTCGAACGTTACCTGTCGATGCTCGGCAAGTTCGCGCGCTTCGATCTCGGCGAAAGCTACTTCCGGCATCAGAGCGTGTGGTCGCTCATCGTGTCGAAGCTGCCGGTGTCGATCAGCATCGGCTTATGGACGTTCTTCATCACCTATCTGATATCGGTGCCGCTTGGCATCGCGAAAGCGGTGAGAAACGGCTCGCGCTTCGATGTCGCGACGAGCCTCATCGTGCTGATCGGCTTCGCGATTCCAGGCTTCGTGCTCGGCGTGCTGCTGCTGGTGCTGTTCGGCGGCGGCACGTTCCTGCAACTGTTTCCACTGCGCAATCTGACTTCGGATAACTGGGCGACGCTCTCGCTCGGCGGGAAGATCGTCGATTATCTGTGGCACATCACCTTGCCGGTGGTGGCGTCGGTGGTCGGCAGTTTCGCCATCGTCACGATGCTCACGAAGAACGCCTTCCTCGATGAAATCCGCAAGCAATATGTGTTGACCGCGCGCGCCAAAGGGTTGTCGGAGCGGCGCGTGCTGTGGAAGCACGTGTTTCGCAACGCGCTGCTGCCGCTGATCGTCGGTTTTCCGGCGGCATTCATCGGCGCGTTCTTCACGGGCAGTCTGCTGATCGAAACGCTGTTTTCGCTCGACGGGCTCGGGCTGCTTTCGTACGAATCCGTCGTGCGGCGCGATTATCCGGTCGTGCTCGGCACGCTCTATCTCTTCACGCTGATCGGGCTCGCGACGAAGCTCATCTCGGACCTCTGTTATGTCTGGGTCGATCCGCGCATTCAATTCGAGCAACTGGAGCGCTGACTTTGAATCGAGCCGCATCGTCGCGCCGCGCCGCGACCGCCAGCGACGGCCAGCCGCTTTCGAGCGAAGTATCGATCACGCCCGGGCGGCGCGTGTGGCTGCGCTTCCGGCAGAACCGGCTCGGCTACTGGAGCCTCGTGCTGTTCGTCGCCGCGTTCGTCATCAGTCTCGCCGGACCGCTGTGGTCGAACGACAAGCCGCTCGTCGTGCGCTATCAGGGGCAGTTGTACTTCCCGCTCGTGAAGACCTATCCGGAAACCACCTTCGGTGGCGACTTCCCGACGCCGGCCGATTATCTCGATCCCTTCGTGCGCGACCGCTTCAGCACGCCCGGCAACTTCGCGGTGTATCCGCCGAATCACTATTACTACGACACGCTCAATTACTTCTCGAAGGGCTCGAACCCCGCGCCGCCATCGCGTGAAAACTGGCTCGGCACCGATGATCGCGGCCGCGACGTGTTCGCGCGGCTCCTCTACGGCTTTCGCGTGTCGGTGCTGTTCGCGCTGGTGCTGACGGCCATCGGCACGGTGCTGGGCGTGGTGGCGGGCGCGGTGCAGGGCTTCTTCGGGGGGAGGACGGATATCGTCGGGCAGCGATTGATCGAGATCTGGAGCGCGCTGCCGGAGCTTTATCTGCTGATCATCTTCGCGTCGATTTTCGAGCCGAGTCTCGTGCTGCTCATCGTGCTGCTGTCGCTGTTCGGGTGGATCGGGCTATCGGATTACGTGCGCGCGGAGTTTTTGCGCAATCGCACGCAGGACTACGTGCGCGCCGCCCGCGCGATGGGCCTGTCGAACTGGCAGATCATCTGGCGGCACGTGCTGCCCAATAGCCTGACGCCGGTCATTACGTTCCTGCCGTTCCGGATGAGCGGGGCGATTCTCGCGCTCACGAGCCTCGATTTTCTCGGCCTCGGCGTGCCATCGCCGACGCCTTCGCTCGGCGAACTGCTCGCGCAGGGCAAAGCGAATCTGGATGCGTGGTGGATTTCGCTGTCGACCTTCGGCGTGCTCGTCGCGACGCTGCTGCTGCTCACGTTCATGGGCGACGCGCTGCGCAACGCGCTCGATACGCGTATCGCGGATGCGGTGAAAGCGGGAGGCGGGCAGTGAGCGAACCGTTGCTGTCCATCGACGATCTGCGCGTGCGCTTCGGCGACACGCTGGCGGTCGACGGCGTGAGCCTCGACATTCGGCCCGGTGAGCGCGTGGCGCTCGTCGGCGAATCCGGTTCGGGCAAGAGCGTGACGGCGCTGTCGATCCTGCGGCTCATCCGCGATGCGGAAGTCAGCGGCTCTGTCCGCTTCGCCGGCGAGGAGTTGCTCACGAAAAGCGAGCACGCGATGCGCGGCCTGCGCGGCTCCGATATCGCGATGATCTTTCAGGAGCCGATGACCGCGCTGAACCCGCTCTACACGGTGGGCGATCAGATCAGCGAAACCATCCAGCTCCATGACGGCGCAAGTCCGCGTGAGGCGCGCGAGCGGGCTATCGCGCTGCTGGCGCGCACCGGCATCACCGAGCCGGAGCGACGCGTCGACAGCTATCCGCATCAGCTCTCGGGCGGACAGCGGCAGCGCGTGATGATCGCGATGGCGCTGGCATGCCGGCCGCGCCTCCTGCTCGCCGACGAGCCGACGACCGCGCTCGACGTGACGATCCGCGCGCAGATCGTCGAACTGCTGCTCGAGCTGCAGCGCGACGAAGCCGCCAAGCGCGGCATGGCGGTGCTGCTCATCACGCACGATTTGAATCTCGTGCGGCGCTTCGCCCAGCGCGTCGCGGTGATGGAGAAGGGCGTGCTCGTCGAAAGCGGCACGGTCGATGCCATCTTCGAGGCGCCGCAGCATCCCTATACGCAGCGCCTCTTGCAGAGCCGGCCGAAGCGCAGCGTGCTGCCGGTGCTGCCGATCGCGCCCGTGCTGCTCGATGCGAAAGACGTCCGCGTGGAATATCCGACGCGGCTGCCGGGCTTTGCCGGCTGGTTCGGGCGTGGCCGCTTCAAGGCGGTCGATGACGTCACGCTTTCGGTCCGGCAGGGGGAAACGCTCGGGATCGTCGGGGAATCGGGATCGGGGAAGTCCACGCTCGCGATGGCGCTGCTCGGCCTGCAACGCATCTCGCACGGCAGCGTCGAGTTCCAGGGAAAGGCGCTGCAGGATTTTCGCGGACGCGAAAAAACGGTGCTGCGCTCAAACCTGCAAGTGGTGTTTCAGGACCCGTTCAGTTCGCTTTCGCCACGGCAGACGGTGGAGCGGATCGTCGGGGAAGGGCTCGCGCTGCACCGGCCGGAACTGAACGCAGACGCACGGCGCGCCAAGGTCATCGCCGTATTGCGCGAGGTCGGGCTGGATCGCACCGCGCTCACGCGCTATCCGCACGAGTTCTCGGGCGGCCAGCGGCAACGCATCGCGATCGCACGCGCACTCGTGCTCGAGCCGAGTATTTTGATTCTCGACGAACCGACCAGCGCGCTCGATGTCTCAATCCAGACTCAAGTTCTGGCGCTTCTTGCCGATATTCAAAGAAAGCACAACCTAGGTTATGTCTTCATCAGCCACGACCTTCAAGTGATCGGCGCGATGGCGCACCGGGTCGCAGTGATGCGAGATGGAAATGTCGTCGAAACCGGGGAAGTGGAGAAGATTTTTGCGAATCCGTCCGACGAATACACACGAAAGCTGCTGGCCGCTGCCCTGAACTCTTAAAAATCTTTCTTTTTCGTCAATTGCGTGTCCGCGTCCATTGTATTTTTCTATTTCTTTTGACAGTTAAATACTTTGTGGCTAGTATGCGTTCAAACTTTCGCATATCTCACTGATTTTTCAGTCTTTAATTGTAAAACCTACCGACCGATGCAGCCACTCACACTGACTCAGACATGCGCGCGCGCTGCCGCTGGCATGTTGATCGGCCTTCTGATGACAACAACTTCGGGCGCGTTTGCCGACGAAGTCAACAGTTACAGCCAAAATGCCGGCAACGGCAATCTCACTTCGAAGCCCACCGATGCAGCCACGCTCGACACCACGAGCACTCCCGGCGGCGCGAAGTCTTTCCTTTCCGGCATGGCGAGCAAAGCAGGCGACGTAGTCGTCGGCGCGCTCAACATGATCGGCGTGCGTTATCGCTGGGGCGGCAATACGCCGGACTCCGGCCTCGATTGCAGCGGCTTCGTGCGCTACGTGTTTCAGGACACGCTCGGCATGACGCTGCCGCGCCGCGCGGAAGAAATGAGCCGTGTGGGCGAGAAGGTCCGCGTGTCGGATCTGAAGCCGGGCGACCTCGTGTTCTTCAATACGATGCGCCGGTCGTTCTCGCACGTAGGCATCTATATCGGCGACAACAAGTTCGTGCACTCGCCGTCCACCGGCAGCACGATTCGCGTCGACGACATGGAAAGCGGCTACTGGGAACAGCGTTTCCAGGGTGCGCGCCGTATCGAGAATGCTCAGATCGGCGACGGCAGCGAATTGCGTCAGCGCGTAAGCGCCACGCTCGGCGGCTACTGATCGCCCGATCGCTGTCTTATGACAGTCAACGAAAAGCCTGCTTCCTCGCGAACGCAGGCTTTTTTGTTTTTATGGCCCCGCTCGAGAAAGCAGCATGTCCCGGCTATGAATCCCATCGGAAAGCCTCATTGCACGCGTATCCAAAAGCCGTTATAGTTTTCGAATGAACTTTTCTTCGTTCCCCCTCTCGTTTTCTCCGGCTGGTGCGCTGCTACGCGCGCTATCGCTACTAGCGCCGCTCGCGCGCTGATTCTTCTCGCCTCCCGTCTGCTCGTTCAAGGTTTTCGACGCCAGCGGTGGCGCGAACACCCGGATTCCGTTTTGTCGTTTCATCTCGATATTCCCAACAATCGATAAATCTCCCCACAGGAGCCCAAAATGGCAGCAGACAAGTTGATCATCTTCGATACGACCTTGCGCGACGGCGAGCAGTCCCCCGGCGCTTCGATGACGAAGGAGGAGAAGATTCGCATCGCCAAGCAGCTCGAGCGCATGAAAGTCGATGTGATCGAAGCGGGCTTCGCCGCGAGTTCGAACGGTGATTTCGACGCGATCAACACCATCGCCTCGCTCGTGAAGGACAGCACGGTCTGCTCGCTTGCCCGCGCCAACGACAAAGACATCCAGCGCGCCGCCGATGCGCTCAAGCCCGCGAACCAGTTCCGCATCCACACGTTCATCGCGACGTCGCCGCTGCATATGGAAAAGAAGCTGCGCATGACGCCGGAGCAGGTTTATGAGCAGGCGCGGCTCGCGGTCCGCTTCGCGCGCAAGTTCACCGACGACGTCGAGTTCTCGCCGGAAGACGGCAGCCGCTCGGACATCGACTTCCTGTGCCGCGTGCTGGAAGCCGTCATTGCCGAAGGAGCGCGCACGATCAATATCGCGGATACGGTCGGCTACGGCGTGCCCGAGCTCTACGGCAACCTCGTCAAGACGCTGCGCGAGCGCATCCCGAATTCGGACAAGGCAGTTTTCTCCGTGCACTGCCACGACGACCTCGGCATGGCCGTGGCGAACTCGCTCGCTGGCGTGCAGATCGGCGGCGCGCGTCAGGTGGAATGCACGATCAACGGCCTCGGCGAGCGCGCCGGCAATACGTCGCTCGAAGAGATCGTGATGGCGGTGAAGACACGCAAGGATTACTACGGGCTGGATGTCGGTATCGATACGACGCAGATCGTCCCGACCTCGAAACTCGTGTCGCAGATTACGGGTTTCGTCGTGCAGCCGAACAAGGCAGTGGTCGGCGCGAACGCGTTCGCGCATGCGTCGGGCATCCACCAGGACGGCGTGCTCAAGGCGCGCGACACCTACGAAATCATGCGCGCGGAAGACGTGGGCTGGAGCGCGAACAAGATCGTGCTCGGCAAGCTGTCCGGCCGTAACGCGTTCAAGCAGCGGCTCGAAGAATTGGGCGTGTCGCTGCAATCCGAAGCCGACGTCAACGCCGCGTTCGCCCGCTTCAAGGATCTCGCCGACCGCAAGGCCGAAATCTTCGACGAAGACATCATGCAGATCGTGTCCGAGGAATCGGCGGAAGCGCAGGCCAAGGAGCATTTCCGCTTCGTCTCGATGAAGCAGCACTCGGAGACCGGCGAGCAGCCGCAAGCGAGCGTCGTGTTCGCGGTGGAAGGCGCGGAAGTCACGGGCGAAGCGCGCGGCAACGGTCCCGTCGATGCGACGCTGCACGCGATCGAATCGAAGGTGGATAGCGGTGCGGAACTCGTGCTGTATTCGGTCAACGCGATCACGACCGGCACGCAGGCGCAGGGCGAAGTGACGGTGCGTCTGTCTAAGAGCGGGCGCATCGTGAATGGCGTGGGCACCGATCCGGATATCGTCGCGGCATCGGCGAAGGCGTATATCGCGGCGCTGAACAAGCTGCACTCGAAGGTCGAAAAGCTCAATCCGCAGCTTTGATGCGCGAGCGGTCCGCCTGAACAACGAAGCCCTCCGAGCGAGGGCTTCGTTGCATTTGGGCTGCGTCAGAAGAGACTGCGCCGGTCGGGATCGTGCAGGGGATCAGGCGATTTCTGCGTCGTGCGCAGGACGCCCTGATCGTCGAAATAGAAGCTGTACATCAGATACCAGAAGTTCGCTTCCATATAGCGGTACGTCCATACCTCCCGCTTCATCAGCGGAAAGTACGACGTTTCGACCGGCCGGCCGAAGTTCACGAGGACGTCGTCCTTCGTCCACGTGCCGATCTGCGCTTTATAGAACTCGTTCTCGTCGAGCACTTGCCGCACGCTGACGATTCTGCCCGACGCATCGACATCAGCGGCGGTGGTGAATTCGCCGAGCGGCTGCGTCGGCCACATCAGGCGCTTGCCGCCGTTGGGCAAGTCATAGACTTCGCGCGGCGGGCCGAGGCGCGCGGTAATCGTCGATGCATCCGCGCCTGGCTGATAGTTCTGCCACGGTTGCGCGCAAGCCGACAGCAGAAGCGCGGCCCCCGCGCATGCCAGCGCGCGGCGCAGACGGATGAATGATTGCAGCATTGCAGCCTCCACGTGCTTGTCCCCGCGCAGAGGCGGGAATCGTTCGTCGTTTTCCGTGATTCTGACACGCGACGCAAGATGCATGCGCTCTTGCGTCGCGCCCACAGCCCGGCCTATGATCCGCGCTTCTTCTCTCCCGGAAGGATCGATGGCAAGCGTTTATCCCCCGAAAAAATTGCGATGGCTGCTCGCGTGCGTCGCGTCGATATGCGTTCAGGCCAGCGCCGCCGATCTGCCGCCGATCAAGCTCGCGATGATCGAAGGCATGTCCGGTCCGTTCGCCAACGCCGGCGCGGCGGTCGAGCGCAATCTGCGCTTCGGCGTGGAGCGCGTGAACGCGCAGGGCGGCGTGAAGCTCGCGGACGGCACGCATCCGCTGCAACTGGTCGTGCTCGACGGCAAAGGCAGCAGCGAAGCCAGTCTCGTGCAATTGCGCGCCGCGATCGACGAGCAAATCGGCTTCGTCATGCAGGGCAACAGTTCCGCGGTAGCGGCGGCGCTCGTCGCCGCCATCGACAAGCAGAATTCGCGCGAGCCTGATCGCCGCGTGCTGTTCCTCAATTATTCCGCCGATGATCCCGCGCTCACCAACGACGCGTGCAGTTTCTGGCATTTTCGCTTTGATGCCCATGCCGGCATGCGCATGGACGCGCTCGCCGATGCGCTGGCGCGCGACCATGCCGTGAAGAAAGTCTATTTGCTGAATCAGGACTACAGCTTCGGTCACGACGTGAGCCGCGAGGCGCGGCGCGCATTGCAGGAAAAGCGGCCCGACGTCGCGATCGCGGGCGACGAGTTTCATCCGATCGGACGCGTGAAGGACTTTGCGCCGTATATCGCGAAGATTCGCGCGAGCGGGGCGGATGCGATCGTCACCGGCAACTGGGGCAACGATCTGACGCTGCTGGTCAAGGCCGCACGCGAGCAGGGGTTGAACACGAAGTTCTACACCTTCTACGGCAATAGCCTGGGCGCGCCGGCCGCGCTCGGCGATGCCGGCGTGAAGCGCGTGATCGCCGTCGCGGACTGGCATCCGAACGCGGGCGGCGCGGCATCCGACGCGTACTACCGGGCGTTCCGCGCGCGCTTTCCGGCCGCATCGGACGATTACCTCGTGCTGCGCATGCCGATGATGATCGACATGCTCGCCGCCGCCATGACACGCGCCGGCAGCGCCGATCCGCTCGCCGTGGCGCGCGCGCTCGAAGGTATGCGGTCGGACGGCGGGGGCTTCCATCCATCGACGATGCGCGCCGCCGATCATCAACTGATTCAGCCCCTTTACGTGATGGAGATGGACAAAGCTGGCGCGCCGGGCGTGAAGTTCGACAACGAAGGTTCGGGATACGGCTTTCGCACGCTGCTTGCCGTGCCGGCGCAAGCCACCGCGCAGGCGACGACCTGCAAGATGGCGCGGCCGTCGCGCTAAGCCCAGGGACGGTCGCGTGCCGGCCGTGTCCTGTGCTATACTCTGCGCTTCGTTTTTGGCGTAAAGCTAGAGATGAAAGGAGACGGGCTCAGGCCGAGTCCGTCGAAGCAAACCACGGCACGGCCTTTCTTCCGTGACCGCCTGTCTGTTTCAAAGGAAAAGCAAATGTCCGTAGCAGAAGTCAAGAAATCCGACGTCGTCGCTGAGTACGCGCGCGGCGCCAACGACACCGGCTCCCCCGAAGTGCAAGTTGCACTGCTCACGAGCCGCATCAACGAACTGACCGTCCACTTCAAGGCCCACACGAAGGACCACCACAGCCGCCGCGGTCTGCTGCGCATGGTGAGCCGCCGTCGCAAGCTGCTCGACTACCTGAAGGGCAAGGATGCGGACCGTTATCGCTCGCTGATCGAAAAGCTGGGTCTGCGCAAGTAATTGGCCCATAACGTGGCTTCGCGGCCAGCGTTCTAACGAAGTGCCTGTGTCAGTTCGCTGATACAGGCATTTTGTTTTTGCGCGATCCGCTCGCGAAGTGGTGCCTGATCGAAGTTTGTATGGTCGGCACGTGTTGTTGAAGTCAGCAATTTCAGTTTACCCGGATGAGTCATCCGGTCCGATGCACGGTCCAGCCTCGCGGCAGAGCTTTGTGTCATTCCAGCGCGGCACGGCGGCGCGAACGCGCGTCGCGCTGGAATGGCATAACACACCTCTCAAGCGTGGCGCGGGACCGTCCCAGCCCAGCGCCGCTCGGTAGCCTCATGCGCTCGATCGAAGGCGCGGCGCAACCTAGAAGGAGTCGCAATGTTCAATAAAATCGTCAAAGAATTTAAGTGGGGACAACACAACGTCCGCCTCGAAACGGGTGAAATCGCGCGTCAGGCGAGCGGCGCGGTCGTCGTCGACGTGGAAGACACCGTGGTTCTGGCCACGGTCGTCGGCGCGAAGACGGCCAAGCCGGGTCAGGACTTCTTCCCGCTGACCGTCGATTACCTCGAAAAGACCTATGCGGCCGGCAAGATCCCCGGCGGCTTCTTCCGCCGCGAAGGCCGTCCGTCGGAAGGCGAGACGCTCATCTCGCGCCTGATCGACCGTCCGCTGCGTCCGCTGTTCCCGGAAGGCTTCTATAACGAAGTGCAGGTCGTGATCCACGTCCTGTCGCTGAACCCGGAAGTTCCGGCGGACATCCCCGCGCTGATCGGCGCGTCCGCAGCGCTGGCCATTTCCGGCCTGCCGTTCAACGGCCCGGTCGGCGCCGCACGCGTCGCGTACATCAACAACGAATACGTGCTCAACCCGACGCGCGCGCAGATGAAGGAATCGGCGCTGGATCTGGTTGTCGCGGGCACGGAGCGCGCGGTGCTGATGGTCGAATCCGAAGCGCAGCAGCTTTCGGAAGAAGTGATGCTCGGCGCGGTCGTGTACGGTCACGACCAGATGCAAACCGCGATCGACGCGATTCACGAACTCGTGCGCGACGGCGGCAAGCCGGAATGGGACTGGCAGCCGGCGCCGAAGAACGAAGCGCTGATTGCCCGCGTGACCGAAATCGCCAAGCCGGAACTCGAAGCGGCTTACCAGCTGCGCAACAAGCAAGCGCGTTCGGCCAAGCTGAAGGAAGTCTTCGCAGCGACGTCCGCGAAGCTCGCCGAAGAAGCGGCGGCATCGGGCACGGCGGCAGCGGATGCGGCCACCGTCGGCAACGTTCTGTTCGACATCGAAGCGAAGATCGTCCGTACGCAGATCCTGAACGGCGAACCGCGTATCGACGGCCGCGACACGCGCACGGTGCGTCCGATCGAAATCCGCACTGGCGTGCTGCCGCGCACGCACGGCTCGGCGCTCTTCACGCGCGGCGAGACGCAAGCGCTGGTCGTCGCCACGCTCGGCACGAAGGGCGATGAGCAGAACATCGACGCGCTCGAAGGCGAGTACCGCGAGCGCTTCATGCTCCACTACAACATGCCCCCGTTCGCGACCGGCGAAACCGGCCGCGTCGGTTCGCCGAAGCGCCGCGAAATCGGCCACGGCCGCCTGGCGAAGCGCGCGCTGGTCCCGTGTCTGCCGAGCGCCGACGAATTCGGCTACTCGATCCGCGTCGTGTCGGAAATCACGGAATCGAACGGTTCGTCGTCGATGGCTTCGGTCTGCGGCGGCTGCCTCGCGCTGATGGACGCCGGCGTGCCGATGAAGGCGCACGTCGCGGGCATCGCAATGGGCCTGATTCTCGAAGGCAACAAGTTCGCGGTTCTGACCGACATCCTCGGCGACGAAGATCACCTCGGCGACATGGACTTCAAGGTGGCCGGCACGGCGCAAGGCGTGACCGCGCTGCAGATGGACATCAAGATCCAGGGCATCACGAAGGAAATCATGCAGGTCGCGCTCGCGCAAGCGAAGGAAGGCCGCATGCACATCCTCGGCAAGATGACGACCGCCGTGCCGGGCACGAACACGGAACTGTCCGAGTTCGCGCCGCGCATGATCACGCTGAAGATCAACCCGGAAAAGATCCGCGACGTGATCGGCAAGGGCGGTTCGGTGATCCGCGCGCTGACGGAAGAGACCAACACGACGATCGATATTTCCGACGACGGCGTGGTGACGATCGCAAGCACGAGTTCCGAAGGCATGGCCGAGGCGAAGAAGCGCATCGAGAACATCACGGCTGAAGTGGAAGTCGGCCAGATCTACGAAGGTCCGGTGCTGAAGCTGCTGGATTTCGGCGCGATCGTGAACATCCTGCCGGGCAAGGACGGTCTGCTGCACATCTCGGAAATCGTCAACGAGCGCGTGAAGGACATCAACGACTATCTGAAGGAAGGCCAGATCGTGAAGGTCAAGGTCATCCAGACGGACGAGAAGGGCCGTGTGCGTCTGTCGGCCAAGGCGTTGCTGAACGAAGGCGCCCCAGCCGAGACGACGCACCCGCAGCAGTAATGCGGTAATGTGTCGACGGCCGGCTCGCCTGCGCGAGCCGGCCGTTTTCATGTATGACGGCGTTCGGGCTATGCATTGTCCGACGCGTCATCGGATTCGATGGCAGTGTGGCGCGTGAAGCGCGCGTCGCGTGCGCACTGCCATCCGATTCGAGCCGTAGCGTCATTCGGTCAACCTGCCACGCATTCAGGGGAAAGCTATGAAGGCCATCGAAATCACGGAGTTCGGCGCACCCGAAGTGCTCAAGCTGGGCGAGCGTCCGATGCCCGAAGCGGGCGAGGGCGAAGTGCTGATCAAGGTCGCGGCTTCGGGCGTGAACCGGCCCGACGTCTTTCAACGCAAGGGCGCGTATGCACCGCCGCCGGGCGCGTCGGATCTGCCGGGGCTGGAAGTGGCGGGCGAGATCGTCGATGGCGACTTCGATTCGAAGCACAACCCGTTCGGTCTCAAGAAGGGCGATCGCGTGTGCGCACTGCTCGCGGGCGGCGGCTATGCGGAATACGCGGTCGCACCGATCGAGCAATGCCTGCCGGTGCCGGCAGGGCTTTCCGATATCGAAGCGGCCTCGCTGCCCGAGACGTTCTTCACCGTATGGAGCAACGTGTTCGAGCGCGCGCATCTCGGCGCCGGCGAGAACGGTGAGGAGGAGACGCTGCTCGTGCAGGGCGGATCGAGCGGTATCGGCGTGACGGCGATTCAGATTGCGCGGGCGCTCGGTTTCCGCGTGTTCGCCACCGCCGGCAGCGACGAGAAGTGCCGCGCGTGCGAATCGCTCGGCGCGGAGCGCGCGATCAACTACAAGACGGAAGATTTCGTCGAAGTGGTGAAATCGCTGACGAACGATCGCGGCGTCGACGTCATTCTCGATATGGTCGCCGGCGACTATCTGCCGCGCGAGCTGAAGGCGCTGGCCGACGGCGGCCGCATCTGCGTGATCGCGCTGCTCGGCGGTGCGAAGGCGGAAATCAACCTGAACGACATCTTGCGCCGCCGGCTCGTTATCACTGGCTCGACGCTGCGCCCGCGTCCTGTTGCGTTCAAGGCGAAGATCGCCGCGAAGCTGAAGGAGCGCGTGTGGCCGGAGATCGAAGCGGGACGCATCAAGCCGGTGATCCACCAGGTATTTCCGGCGGCCGAGGCGGCGGCCGCCCATGCGTTGATGGAGAGCAGCACCCACGTTGGCAAGATCGTGCTCGACTGGCGCGACAACGCGTGACAGCGCAATGCAACGGCAGCGGCTTTGGCGGTTTGACCGGTTTCGCCGTATCACAGTAAAATCGCCTGTTTTGTAAGCAGTTTGCAGTTCACAGCGCTTCATTCCAATAACAGGGCGGCTTCAGCATCGAGAGGCCGTCTGATCGACTAAGAAGGCGGCTGTCGAAAGCCGCCGAGCGACGAGACAATGTCCAGAGAACGAGCAAAACTGGTGGTGGGCAACTGGAAGATGCATGGTCGCATCAAGGACAACGCGGCCCTGCTGACCGAAGTCGCCGCAGGCGCATCGGCTTTGCAGAATGGCGTGAGTGTCGGCGTATGCGTGCCGTGCCCGTATCTCGCGCAATCGCAGGCGCTGCTTTCCGGCTCGCTGTTGCGCTGGGGCGTGCAGGATATTTCGGCGCACGCGCAAGGCGCCTACACCGGTGAGGTCGCTGCGGAAATGGCAGCTGACTTCGGCGCGACGTATGCGATCGTCGGGCATTCGGAGCGGCGCGCGTATCATCGCGAAACGCCCGAGCTCGTTGCGGCGAAGGCGCGTCGTGCGCTGGAAGCGGGTTTGACGCCGATCGTCTGTATCGGCGAAACGCTCGAAGAGCGCGAATCCGGCGCGACGGAGCAAGTCATCGGCGCGCAACTGGACGCCGTGCTTCTTATGTTGAGCGCGGAGGAAGCGGCGCGCATGGTCATCGCCTATGAACCGGTGTGGGCGATCGGCACGGGCAAGAGCGCGACGGCCGAGCAGGCGCAGGGGGTTCACGCGTTCGTGCGTGGCAAGCTGGCCGAGAAGGGCGAAGCGGTAGCGAACGTGCCGGTGTTGTATGGCGGCAGCGTGAAGCCCGAGAACGCGCAGGAATTGTTCGGGCAACGGGACATCGACGGCGGGCTGATTGGCGGCGCGTCGCTGAAGTCGAAAGATTTTCTTGCGATCTGCCAGGCGGCGCACACCGCGACGCGATAAGCGGCCGGACGCGGGGCAGTAGAAAGAGTAAGTCGCGGCACGTGAGTGTCACGGAAACATCAAGATCTAGGTGAGTTTAAATGCTGTATTTGAAGACATTGATTATCGTCGTCCAGTTGCTGTCGGCGCTTGGCGTTATCGGGCTCGTGCTGCTGCAACACGGCAAGGGCGCGGACATGGGCGCGGCGTTCGGCAGCGGCGCATCGGGAAGCCTTTTCGGCGCAACCGGATCGGCGAACTTCCTCTCGCGCACCACCGCCGTCCTCGCGGCGATCTTCTTCATCACGACGCTTGCGTTGACCTATCTCGGCAGCTACAAGCCGCAGACCTCGGCTGGCGTGCTGGGCGGCGCCGCTCCGGCTGCATCGGCGCCCGCATCGGGTGCCTCCGCACCGGCCGCAACGGCTCCCGCATCGGCGGCGCCGGGCACTGACGTACCGAAATAACGTCCGGGACATATTTTCGCGAAATTCGTGTTTTATGCGTTGAACAATTCTTGAGGCCTAGTTATAATTCAAGTCTTGAAGCGATTCGCGGCAATTAAGAAGTTGTTTTCCCGGATTGCAGTACAGTGCCGACGTGGTGAAATTGGTAGACACGCTATCTTGAGGGGGTAGTGGCGAAAGCTGTGCGAGTTCGAGTCTCGCCGTCGGCACCAAAAGTTATCCAATGCCAGCCGCTTGCTTCGCTTCGGCTGGCATTGTCACTTCTGGAGTACCCTTATGCTGCCGCGTGGCATCGTGAGTGGTCCCAAGTGAGTTCCGTCGCCGGGTGGTCTGTCCCGGCAGAAGCGCCCAATCATCGACTGACCGAACCTACCGATCTGAGGATAGCCTTGAACCTCGCACCCTATTACCCCGTCTTCTTGTTCCTCGTGGTGGGCCTTGGTTTAGGTATAGCGTTGGTCAGCATCGGCAAGATTCTCGGTCCCAGCAAGCCTGACACCGAAAAGAACGCGCCTTACGAGTGCGGCTTCGAAGCCTTCGAAGACGCCCGTATGAAGTTCGATGTGCGTTACTATCTCGTCGCAATTCTTTTCATCATTTTCGACCTTGAGACGGCGTTCCTGTTTCCGTGGGGCGTGGCTCTGCGTGATATCGGCTGGCCCGGCTTCATGGCCATGATGATCTTTCTGCTCGAATTCCTGCTCGGCTTCGCCTACATCTGGAGAAAGGGCGGCCTCGACTGGGAGTAACGGGTAGATCACCGGATTCATGGGCGGCTTTGGCTGGCTGCTCATCTGGAGTGGAAATCAAATGAGTATCGAAGGGGTCTTGAAGGAAGGCTTTGTCACCACCACGGCTGACAAGCTGATCAACTGGACGCGCACCGGCTCGTTGTGGCCGATGACGTTCGGTCTCGCGTGCTGTGCGGTCGAGATGATGCATGCGGGCGCGGCCCGCTACGACCTGGACCGCTTCGGCGTGGTGTTTCGCCCGAGTCCGCGTCAGTCCGACGTGATGATCGTCGCCGGCACGCTATGCAACAAGATGGCGCCCGCGCTTCGTAAGGTGTACGACCAGATGGCCGAGCCTCGCTGGGTCATCTCGATGGGTTCGTGCGCGAACGGTGGCGGCTATTACCACTACTCGTACTCCGTCGTGCGCGGCTGCGACCGAATCGTTCCGGTCGATGTCTACGTTCCCGGCTGTCCTCCCACGGCCGAAGCGCTGGTCTACGGCGTGATCCAGTTGCAGGCGAAGATTCGCCGCACCAACACCATCGCCCGTCAATAAAGGCCTGAGCCTCCCCAACTATGGCAAGCAAACTCGAGACCCTGAAGGCGAACCTCGAGACGGCGTTTGGCGGCCGTCTCCAGAGCATCACCGAGTCGCTGGGTCAGTTGACGGTCGTCGTGAAGGCGGCCGATTACCTCGAAGTCGCAACCCGCCTGCGTGACGATCGCTCGCTCGGTTTCGAGCAGTTGATGGACCTCGCCGGCGTCGACTATTCGACCTATGGCGACGGCGCCTACGAAGGCCCGCGTTTCGCAGCCGTTCTGCATCTTCTCTCCGTGTCGAACAACTGGCGCGTGCGCGTGCGCGTATTCGCACCGGACGACGACGTGCCGATCGTGCCGTCGGTGGTCGACGTCTGGTCGTCGGCCAACTGGTACGAGCGCGAGGCATTCGACCTCTACGGCATCGTGTTCGAAGGCCACCCCGATCTGCGCCGCATTCTCACGGACTATGGCTTCATCGGCCATCCGTTCCGCAAGGACTTCCCGGTGAGCGGTTTCGTCGAGATGCGTTATGACCCGGAAGAGAAGCGCGTCGTGTATCAGCCCGTGACGATCGAGCCGCGCGAGATCACGCCGCGCGTGATTCGCGAAGATCGCTACGGTGGCCTGAAACATTAAGAGAGCGTCATGGCAGAGATCAAGAATTACACGCTGAATTTTGGCCCGCAGCACCCTGCCGCACACGGCGTGTTGCGCCTCGTGCTGGAACTGGACGGCGAAGTGATCCAGCGCGCCGATCCGCACATCGGGCTGCTGCATCGCGCGACCGAAAAGCTCGCGGAAACCAAGACGTTCATTCAGTCCGTGCCGTACATGGACCGTCTCGACTACGTGTCGATGATGTGTAATGAGCACGCTTACGTGCTCGCCATCGAGAAGCTGCTCGGCGTCGACGTGCCGGTGCGCGCGAAATACATCCGCGTGCTGTTCGATGAAATCACGCGCGTGCTGAACCACCTGATGTGGATCGGCTCGCACGCGCTCGACGTCGGCGCGATGGCCGTGTTCCTCTACGCGTTCCGCGAGCGCGAAGACCTGATGGACGTCTACGAGGCGGTATCCGGCGCGCGCATGCACGCGGCCTACTATCGTCCGGGCGGCGTGTATCGCGATCTGCCGGACGCGATGCCGCAATACAAGGTCTCGAAGATTCGCAACGCGAAGGCGCTCGAGAGGATGAACGAGAACCGTCAGGGTTCGCTGCTCGACTTCATCGACGACTTTTTTACGCGTTTCCCCGGTCATGTCGACGAGTACGAAACGCTGCTCACCGACAACCGCATCTGGAAGCAGCGTCTGGTCGGCATCGGCGTGGTGAGCCCCGAGCGCGCATTGCAGCTCGGCATGAGCGGCGCGATGCTGCGCGGTTCGGGCATCGAATGGGACCTGCGCAAGAAGCAGCCGTACGAAGTCTACGACCAGCTCGACTTCGACATCCCCGTCGGCGTGAATGGCGATTGCTATGACCGCTATCTGGTGCGCGTCGAAGAAATGCGTCAATCCACGCGTATCGCCAAACAGTGCATTGCCTGGCTGCGCGCGAATCCGGGTCCTGTGATGATCGATAATCACAAGGTTGCGCCGCCGTCGCGTGTCGGCATGAAGAGCAACATGGAAGAGCTGATTCACCACTTCAAGCTCTTTACCGAAGGCTTCCATGTGCCGGAAGGCGAGACGTACGCCGCGATCGAGCATCCGAAGGGCGAATTCGGCATCTATCTGGTCTCGGACGGCGCGAACAAGCCGTACCGCCTGAAGATCCGTGCGCCCGGTTATGCACACCTCGCCTCGCTCGACGAAATGGCGCGCGGCCACATGATCGCCGACGCCGTGACGATCATCGGTACGCAAGACATCGTGTTCGGCGAGATCGATCGCTGATCCATTCGCCCGCTGCAAGCACGGCGCGTTCATCGAGCCGCCGTCGCGGTGAATCGAAGCGGGAAGCGTAGAAGCAATTACAGGAAACCGCAGGACGCCAGGTCTGCTGCAATAAGATGGTCGCGGCAGGTTTTCGTTCGGTAGGAATTGAAAGAGTCGTGTCTGAAAATGATCTCAGCTGAAGGCCTCAAAGAAATCGATCGTGCGATCGCGAAGTATCCCGCCGAACAAAAGCAGTCGGCGGTGATGGCTGCGCTCGCTGTCGCGCAGGAGGAACACGGATGGCTGTCGCCGGAACTGATGAAGTTCGTCGCCGACTATCTGGGCATGCCGCCTGTTGCCGTACAGGAAGTCGCCACCTTCTACACGATGTACGAGCTCGCGCCGGTCGGTAAGCACAAGATCACGCTCTGCACGAACCTGCCTTGCCAGTTGGGCCCGGATGGCGGCTCCGACAGCGCGGCGCAGTATCTGAAGCAGAAGCTCGGCATCGATTTCGGCGAGACCACGCCCGACGGCAAGTTCACGCTGAAGGAAGGCGAGTGCTTCGGTTCGTGCGGCGATGCGCCGGTGATGCTGGTGAACAATCACCGCATGTGCAGCTTCATGAGCCGCGAGAAGATCGACCAGTTGATCGAGGAACTTTCGAAATGACGTCTCTCCACGATCGTCACATCAAGCCGCTGATCCTCGCCGGCCTCAACGGCGAGAACTGGCATCTCGAAGATTACGTTGCGCGCGGCGGGTACAAGCAACTGCGCCGCATTCTCGAAGAGAAGATTCCGCCGGAGCAGGTGATCGCCGACGTCAAAGCGTCGGGTCTACGCGGCCGTGGCGGTGCGGGCTTCCCGACCGGCCTGAAGTGGAGCTTCATGCCGCGTCAGTTCCCGGGGCAAAAGTATCTCGTTTGCAACTCGGACGAAGGCGAGCCGGGCACGTTCAAGGACCGCGATATCCTTCGCTGGAACCCGCACGCGCTGATCGAAGGCATGGCCATCGGCGCGTACGCGATGGGCATCACCGTCGGTTATAACTACATCCACGGCGAGATCTTCGAGGTCTACCGTGTGTTCGAAGCGGCGCTCGAAGAAGCGCGCGCAGCCGGTTATCTCGGCGCGAACATTCTCGGCTCCGGCTTCTCGTTCGAGCTTTACGCGCATCATGGTTACGGCGCGTACATCTGCGGCGAAGAAACGGCGCTGCTCGAATCGCTCGAAGGCAAGAAGGGCCAGCCGCGCTTCAAGCCGCCGTTCCCGGCGAGCTTTGGCGTCTACGGCAAGCCGACCACGATCAACAACACCGAAACGTTCGCGGCGGTGCCGTTCCTGCTGGAAATCGGCCCGCAGAATTATCTGGAACTCGGCAAGCCGAACAACGGCGGCACGAAGATTTTCTCGGTGTCGGGCGATGTGAACCGTCCGGGCAACTATGAGATTCCGCTCGGCACGCCGTTCTCGACGCTGATGGAACTCGCCGGCGGCGTGCGCGGCAACTCGGTGAAGGCGGTGATTCCGGGCGGTTCGTCCGCGCCGGTCGTCCCTGGCGAGATGATGCTCGCCACCGACATGGACTACGATTCGATCGCCAAAGCCGGTTCGATGCTGGGCTCGGGCGCGGTCATCGTCATGAACGAAACGCGCTGCATGGTGCGCTCGCTGTTGCGCCTGTCGTACTTCTATTACGAAGAGTCATGCGGCCAATGCACGCCTTGCCGCGAGGGCACGGGCTGGCTTTATCGCGTCGTGCATCGCATCGAGCATGGTCTCGGCCGCAAGGAAGATCTGGATCTTCTGAACTCGGTCGCCGAAAACATCATGGGCCGCACCATTTGCGCGCTCGGCGATGCCGCGGCGATGCCGGTGCGCGGCATGCTGAAGCACTTCTGGAACGAATTCGAATATCACGTCGAGCACAAGCACTGTCTCGTCGGCGGGCACGCACATCATGCGGCGTCCGAAGCGCTTACCGCGTAATCAGGCGCACAAGTCAGTTGCGCGAAAGAGGTTGAGGACCATTCCCCATCATGGTTGAACTAGAAATTGACGGCAAGACGGTCGAGGTGCCCGAAGGCAGCATGGTGATCCAGGCTGCGCATAAGGTCGATACGTACATTCCTCACTTCTGCTATCACAAGAAGCTGTCGATCGCGGCGAACTGCCGGATGTGCCTCGTCGAAGTCGAGAAAATGCCGAAGGCGGTCCCCGCGTGCGCGACCCCCGTGTCCGCGGGCATGGTCGTGCGCACGACGTCCGACAAGGCCGTGAAGGCCCAGCAGTCGGTGATGGAATTCCTGCTGATCAACCATCCGCTCGATTGCCCGATCTGCGATCAGGGCGGCGAGTGCCAGTTGCAGGATCTGGCGGTCGGTTACGGCAAGTCGCAGTCGCGCTATAGCGAAGAAAAGCGCGTCGTGTTCCACAAGAACGTCGGTCCGCTCATCTCGATGGAAGAGATGACGCGCTGCATCCACTGCACCCGCTGCGTACGCTTCGGCCAGGAAGTCGCGGGCGTGATGGAACTCGGCATGTTGGGCCGCGGCGAGCATTCGGAGATCACGTCGTTCGTCGGCAAGACGGTGGATTCTGAACTGTCCGGCAACATGATCGACCTGTGCCCGGTCGGCGCGCTCACGAGCAAGCCGTTTCGCTACAGCGCGCGGACGTGGGAATTGTCGCGCCGCAAGTCGGTGAGTCCGCATGATTCCGTCGGCGCCAACCTGGTCGTCCAGGTGAAGAACAACCGCGTGATGCGCGTTCTGCCGATGGAAAACGAAGCCATCAACGAATGCTGGATCTCGGACAAGGACCGCTTCTCGTACGAAGGCCTGAACAGCGACGAGCGTCTGACCACGCCGATGCTGAAGCAGGGCGGCAACTGGATCGAAACCGACTGGCAGACCGCGCTCGAATACGTGGCGAAGGGCATCAAGGGCATCAAGGCGGATCATGGCGCGAACGCCATCGCCGCCCTCGCGACGCCGCATAGCACGATCGAAGAACTGCACCTGCTGAAGGCGCTGACGGAAGGCGTCGGCACGCCGAACATCGATTTCCGTCTGCGTCAGAGCGACTTCTCCGCGCCGGTCGGCGTGGGCGCGCCGTGGCTGGGCGTCAAGATCGCGGATCTGTCGAACGTGGACACCGCATTCGTGATCGGCTCGTTCCTGCGCCGCGATCATCCGCTCTTCGCCGCGCGTCTGCGTCAGGCAGCGAAGAACGGCGCGAAGCTCACGTTCCTCAACGCAAGCAACGACGATTCGCTGATCCCGACCGCGCATCGCCTGGTGGCGGCGCCGTCGGCATGGCTGGATCAACTGGCCGGTATCGCGGCGGCGGTCTCCGAGGCGCGCGGCGTCGCGTTGCCCGAGGCGTTCGCGGGCCGCGAAGCATCGGCTGCGGCAAAGGACGTTGCTGCGTCGCTGTCGGCGGGCGAGAAGCGCGTCGTGCTGCTCGGCAACGTCGCGGTTCAACATCCTGACTTCGCGCAGATTCAAGCGGCGGCGCAGTGGATCGCCGATAACACCGGCGCGAGCTTCGGCTTCCTGACCGAAGGTGCAAACTCGGTCGGCGCGCATCTCGTCGACGCATTGCCCGGCGAAGGCGGCCTCAATGCACGCGAAGTGTTCGAACAACCGCGAAAGGGCTACCTGCTGCTGAACGCCGAGCCGGAATTTGACACGGCCAACCCGGCGCAAGCCATCGCCGCGCTGAAGTCGGCCGAAATGGTCGTCGTGCTGTCGCCGTTCAGGCACGGCATGGAGTATGCGGACGTGCTGCTGCCCATCGCGCCGTTCACGGAAACATCGGGCACGTTCGTCAACGCGGAAGGCACGGCTCAGTCGTTCAACGGCGTCGTGCGCGGTCTGGGCGATACGCGTCCGGGCTGGAAGGTGCTGCGCGTGCTCGGCACGATGCTCGGCCTGCCGGGCTTCGAATTCGACACCGCCGAAGAAGTGCGCATCGCGGCGCTCGGCACGGGTGATCTGACCACGCGCCTTTCGAACAAGACGACGGTCGCGGCAAAGCGCGCAGCGTCGAACATCGCGGTGAAGGGCGGCTTCGAGCGTCTCGCCGATGTGCCGATCTATCACGCCGACGCGCTCGTGCGTCGCGCGCCGTCGCTGCATCTAACCGCAGCGGCGCGCGACGCGAATGTCGCCGGCCTGCCGACGACGCTCTTCGACAAGCTCGGCCTGATGGACGGCGACGCGGTGCGTGTCAAGCAAGGCGACCTGTCGGTGGTGCTGGCCGCGGTCCGTGACGCGAATCTGGCTGAATCGGTGGTCCGCGTGCCGGCCGCGACGGCGGCTGGCGCGGCACTCGGCGGCCTGTTCGGTGAACTGGTAGTGGAGAAGGCGTAATGGGCTTGTTCGATACGATCAACGCAGGCGGCACGCAGCTTCTTGGCGTTGCATGGCCGACCGTGTGGGCGCTCGTGCGCATCGTCGTCGTCGCGGTGGTGATCCTGCTGTGCGTCGCGTACCTGATTCTCTGGGAGCGCAAGCTCATCGGCTGGATGCACGTGCGTCTCGGACCGAACCGCGTCGGCCCGGCTGGCCTGTTGCAGCCGATCGCGGACGTGCTGAAGCTGCTGCTGAAGGAAGTCATTCAGCCGACGCAGGCCAGCAAATGGATCTACGTGATTGCGCCGATCATGACCGTGGTTCCGGCTTTCGCAGTGTGGGCGGTCATCCCGTTCCAGGCGAAGGCCGTGCTCGGCAACATCAACGCGGGCCTGCTGTACATCATGGCGATCTCGTCGATCGGCGTGTACGGCGTGATTCTCGCGGGCTGGGCGTCGAACTCGAAGTACGCGTTCCTCGGCGCGATGCGCGCGGCGGCGCAGATGGTGTCCTACGAAATTTCGATGGGCTTCGCGCTGGTTGTCGTGTTGATGGTCGCCGGCACGCTGAACATGTCCGACATCGTCGCTTCGCAGCAGCGCGGCATCTTCGCGGGCTTCGGCGTGAACTTCCTGTCGTGGAACTGGCTGCCGCTGTTGCCGATGTTCGTCGTGTACTTCATCTCGGGCATCGCCGAAACGAACCGTCACCCGTTCGACGTGGTGGAAGGCGAATCGGAGATCGTCGCGGGTCACATGATCGACTATTCGGGCATGGCGTTCGCGCTGTTCTTCCTGGCCGAATACATCAACATGATCGTGATCTCGGCGATCGCGGCGACGCTGTTCCTCGGCGGCTGGGATGCACCGTTCGGCTTCCTGTCGTTCATCCCCGGCGTCTTCTGGCTCGTGCTGAAAGTCTTCTTGCTGTTGTCGATTTTCATCTGGGCGCGCGCGACTTTCCCACGTTACCGCTATGACCAGATCATGCGTCTCGGCTGGAAGGTGTTCCTGCCGGTGTCGGTCGTGTGGGTGGTCGTGGTCGGCTTCTGGATCATGTCGCCGCTCAACATCTGGAAGTAACGGCGAAAGAGCGGACGAAAATCATCATGAATGCCATTCAGAACTTCTTTAAGACCTTCTTCCTGACCGAGCTGCTGAAGGGTCTGGCGCTGACGGGACGTTACACGTTCCAGCGCAAGATCACCGTGCAGTTCCCGGAAGAAAAGACGCCGGTTTCGCCGCGCTTCCGCGGGTTGCATGCGCTGCGCCGCTACGAAAACGGCGAAGAGCGCTGCATCGCGTGCAAGCTGTGCGAAGCGGTATGCCCGGCGCTCGCGATCACCATCGAATCGGAAACGCGCGCGGACAACACCCGCCGCACGACGCGCTACGACATCGACCTGACCAAGTGCATCTTCTGCGGCTTCTGTGAAGAAAGCTGCCCGGTCGATTCGATCGTCGAGACGCACATCCTCGAGTATCACGGCGAAAAACGCGGCGATCTGTATTTCACGAAGGACATGCTGCTTGCAGTGGGCGATCGTTACGAGAAGGAAATCGCCGCATCGAAGGCGGCCGACGCTCCTTACCGTTGATGCGAGTTCGCTGCCGGCGCCGCGCGGAACAACAAAGCGTCATGCTTCGCGCACACCGCATCGAACACGAAGCGATTCTGCTTTGCTGTCGGCGCACGTGAAGAGAAACGCGCGCCGACACACCATGCCTGATGATGGCCTAACGATGAACCGGTAATCATGGAATTCACAACCGTACTGTTCTATATCTTCGCGCTGCTGCTGACCGTGTCCGCGCTGAAGGTGATCACTTCGCGCAATCCGGTGTCGTCCGCGCTATTTCTCGTGCTCGCGTTCTTCAACGCGGCCGCGATCTGGATGCTGCTGCAAGCCGAATTCCTCGCGATCCTGCTGGTTCTCGTGTATGTCGGCGCCGTGATGGTGCTGTTCCTGTTCGTCGTGATGATGCTGGACATCAACATCGACGTGCTGCGACGCGACTTCCGGCGCTTCGTGCCGCTCGCGACCATCGTCGGCGCGATCATCGTGATCGAGACGGCGCTGATCCTGTGGCACGGCTATGGGGACACCTTCGCGCCGCTGCGTGATGCGGCAGCGGGCGCCGGCGTCGGCGGGGCGGCGGTCATGCCGAACACGCAACTCATCGGCAAGGTCATCTACACCGACTACATTTTCGCGTTCGAAATCGCGGGCCTCGTGCTGCTCGTCGCGATCATCGCGGCGATCTCGCTCACCATCCGCGACAAGAAGGACAAGAAGACGCAAACCGTCAGCGAGCAGGTCAAGGTGCGCCGCGAAGACCGCGTGCGCCTCGTGAAGATGCAAGCCGAGAAGCAGGCGCCGGACGCGTCTGTCGAGCCCGCCGTGACCGGCAATGTCGGCGCGGGCACCGTCGACAACAAAGGCTGAGCGCAGAGGAGAAATCAAAACATGTTGAGTCTTGCTCATTACCTGGTGCTCGGCGCGATCCTGTTCGCGATCAGCATCGTCGGGATCTTCCTGAACCGCCGCAACGTGATCATCATCTTGATGGCTATCGAGCTGATGCTGCTCGCGGTGAACACCAATTTTGTCGCGTTCTCGCACTATCTGGGCGACGTGCACGGCCAGATTTTCGTGTTCTTCGTCCTGACCGTGGCCGCCGCCGAAGCCGCGATCGGTCTCGCGATTCTCGTGACCCTGTTCCGTAGCCTCGACACGATCAACGTCGAGGATCTCGATCAGCTCAAAGGTTAATTTCAGGCTAGGCTGTTATGTCCACGACACTCAACGAAAACCTACTGCTTGCGATCCCGCTTGCGCCGCTCGCGGGCTCGCTGATCGCGGGGCTGCTCGGGAAGGCCATCGGGCGCAAGGGCGCGCATCGCGTGACCATTCTCGGCGTCTTTATCTCGTTCATCCTGTCGGCGATCGTCTACGCCGACGTGATGAAGGGCGCCAGCTTCAACGGGACCATCTATCAGTGGATGTCGCTCGGCTCGCTGAAGATGGAAGTCGGCTTCCTGGTCGACTCGCTCACCGCGATGATGATGGTCATCGTCACCTTCGTCTCGCTGATGGTCCATATCTACACCATCGGCTACATGGCGGAAGAGGACGGCTACCAGCGTTTCTTCTCGTACATCTCGCTATTCACGTTCTCGATGCTGATGCTCGTCATGAGCAACAACTTCCTGCAGCTGTTCTTCGGCTGGGAAGCGGTGGGTCTCGTGTCGTACCTGCTGATCGGCTTCTACTACACGCGTGAAAGCGCCATTTACGCGAACCTGAAGGCGTTCCTCGTGAACCGCGTCGGCGACTTCGGCTTTCTGCTGGGCATCGGCTTGTTGCTCGCGTTCGCCGGCTCGCTCAATTATGGCGATGTCTTCGCGCAAGGCGACAAGCTCGCCAGCATGCAATTCCCCGGCACGAGCTGGGGCTTGCTGACGGTGGCGTGCATCTGCCTGTTCATCGGCGCGATGGGCAAGTCCGCGCAGTTCCCGCTGCACGTGTGGCTGCCTGATTCGATGGAAGGCCCGACGCCGATCTCCGCGCTGATTCACGCGGCGACGATGGTGACCGCCGGCATCTTCATGGTAACGCGCATGTCGCCGCTGTTCGAGCATTCGGATGCGGCGCTGTCGTTCGTGACCGTCATCGGTGCGATCACGGCTCTGTTCATGGGCTTCCTCGGCGTGGTGCAGAACGACATCAAGCGTGTTGTCGCTTATTCGACGCTTTCTCAGCTCGGTTACATGACGGTCGCGCTCGGCGTATCGGCGTATCCGGTCGCCGTGTTCCATCTGGGCACGCACGCGTTCTTCAAGGCGCTGCTGTTCCTCGGCGCGGGCTCGGTCATCATCGGCATGCACCACGATCAGGACATGCGCAACATGGGCGGCCTGGCCAAGTACATGCCGATCACGTGGATCACGTCGCTGCTCGGTTCGCTCGCGCTGATCGGCACGCCGTTCTTCTCGGGCTTCTACTCGAAAGACTCGATCATCGACGCAGTGAAGCTCTCGCATCTGCCGGGTTCTGGCTTTGCGTACTTCGCGGTGGTGGCGAGCGTCTTCGTCACGGCGCTGTACTCGTTCCGTATGTATTTCCTGGTGTTCCACGGCAAGGAGCGTTTCCGCGGTCCGAAACACCCTGAGTCGCCGATGGGCGCCGAAGAAGCAGCGCACGGCCACGGCCACGGTCATGGTCACGGGCACGATGACCACGGGCACGGTCATGCGCACGAGCCGCACGAAAGCCCGTGGGTCGTCACGCTGCCGTTGATCCTGCTCGCGATTCCGTCGGTCGTGATCGGCGCGATCATGATCGGCCCGATGCTGTTCGGCGACTTCTTCTCGCACGGCGTTGTGTTCGACAAGGTGATCTACATCGCTGAGAACCACGAAGGCATGCACGAAATGGCCGAGGAATTCCACGGCTGGTTCGCGATGGGCCTGCATTCGGTCTCCGGCTTGCCGGTGTGGCTGGCGCTCGCGGGCGTGGTCGTCGCGTGGTTCCTGTACATGAAGCGCCCGGATCTGCCGCCGGTCATCCGCCGCCGCTTCGGCCCGATCTACACGCTGCTCGACAACAAGTACTACTTCGACAAGATCAACGAAGTGGTCTTTGCGAAGGGCGCCATCGCCATCGGCCGCGGCCTGTGGAAAGAGGGCGATGTGGTCGTCATCGACGGCATGGTCAATGGCAGTGCGCGATTCGTCGGCTGGTTCGCCGGTGTCATCCGCTTCCTTCAATCCGGTTACATCTATCACTACGCGTTCGCCATGATTATCGGCATGTTGGGGCTGTTGACCCTGTTTGTAACGCTCGGCGGCAAATAAGGCGAGGGACCCCATGCACTCTTTTCCGATTCTCAGTGTCGCGATCTGGTTGCCGATCGTATTCGGCCTCCTGGTTCTCGCTGTAGGCAATGACCGCAACCCGGCGCCAGCGCGCTGGGTCGCGCTGATCGGCTCGGTACTCGGTTTGATCGTCACCATTCCGCTGATCACCGGCTTCGATTCGTCGACCGCCGCGTTGCAGTTCGTCGAACAGGCGAACTGGATCGAGCGGTTCAGCATCACGTATCACCTGGGCGTGGACGGCATCTCGATGTGGTTCGTCGTGCTGACCGCGCTGATCACCGTCATCGTCGTGATCGCCGGATGGGAAGTGATCACCGAGCGCGTGTCGCAGTACTTCGCCGCCTTCCTGATCCTCTCGGGCATCATGATCGGCGTGTTCTCGACGGCCGACGGCATGCTGTTCTACGTGTTCTTCGAAGCCACGCTGATTCCGATGTACATCATCATCGGCGTATGGGGCGGCCCGAACCGTGTGTACGCGGCGTTCAAGTTCTTCCTGTACACGCTTGCCGGCTCGCTGCTGATGCTGGTCGCGCTGCTGTATCTGTACACGCAGACGCACACGTTCGACCTCGCCACGTGGCACGCCGCGAAGATCGGCATGACGCCGCAGGTGCTGCTGTTCATCGCGTTTTTCCTGGCGTTCGCCGTGAAGGTGCCGATGTGGCCGGTCCACACCTGGCTGCCCGACGCGCACGTCGAAGCGCCGACGGGCGGCTCCGTCGTGCTGGCGGCGATCATGCTGAAGCTCGGCGCATACGGCTTCCTGCGCTTCTCGCTGCCGATTGCGCCGGACGCGAGCCACTTCCTGGCGCCCGTGGTCATCACGCTGTCGCTGATCGCGGTGATCTACATCGGCCTCGTGGCGATGGTGCAGGCGGACATGAAGAAGCTCGTCGCGTATTCGTCGATTGCGCACATGGGCTTCGTCACGCTCGGCTTCTTCATCTTCAGCCAGTTGGGCGTCGAAGGCGCGATCATCCAGATGATCTCGCACGGCTTCATCTCGGGCGCGATGTTCCTTTCGATCGGCGTGCTGTATGACCGCGTCCATTCGCGCCAGATCGCGGATTACGGCGGCGTCGTCAACACGATGCCGAAGTTCGCGGCGCTTTCGATGCTGTTCGCGATGGCCAACTGCGGCTTGCCGGGCACGTCGGGTTTCGTCGGCGAATTCATGGTGATTCTGGCTGCCGTGAAGTTCAACTTCTGGATTGGCTTCCTCGCCACGTTCACGCTGATTCTCGGCGCGGCTTACACGCTGTGGATGTACAAGCGCGTGTACTTCGGCGCGGTCGCGAACGACCACGTCGCGAAACTCGCGGACATCAACAAGCGTGAGATGTTCATGCTCGTCGTGCTCGCGCTGTTCACGCTTTACATGGGCCTGCATCCGAAGCCCTTCACCGACGTGATGCACGAGTCGGTGGCAAACCTGCTCTCCCACGTCGCGCAGTCCAAGCTGCCGCTGGATCAGTAACGCCGTGCGGAGGAACTAAAAGATCATGCAAAACGCCCCTATGAGTGTGCTGTTGCCCGACGCGGTCCTGATGGCCGCGGTCGTCGTGGCCTGGTTGAACGACACCATCTTCGGACCGTCGAGCCGTCGCGTCACGTATCTGATCGCGCTGTTGTCGACGATCGTCGTCGGCGTGTGGTTCGCCTTCACCGCGCTCGATCCGACGCCGCACTACTTCTTCACGCGCATGTATGTCGTCGATCCGTTCGCGAGCGCGATGAAAGCAGTCGTGACCCTCGGGTACGCGGTGTCGATCATCTATTCGCGCAAGTATCTGGAAGACCGCGATCTGTTCCGCGGCGACTTCTTCCTGCTCGGCCTGTTCTCGCTGCTCGGCCAGTGCGTGATGATTTCGGGCAACAACTTCCTGACGCTGTATCTCGGTCTGGAACTGATGTCGCTGTCGCTGTATGCGGTCATCGCGCTGCGCAAGGACGCGCCGCAGTCGAACGAATCGGCGATGAAGTACTACGTGCTCGGCGCGCTCGCTTCCGGTTTCCTGCTCTACGGCGTGTCGATGCTGTACGGCGCGACCGGCTCGCTCGAACTGAACGAAGTGCTGAAGGCGGTGGCTTCCGGCCGCATCAACGACGCCGTGCTGCTCTTCGGCGTGATCTTCATCGTCGCGGGCGTGGCGTTCAAGATGGGCGCGGTGCCGTTCCATATGTGGGTGCCCGACGTCTATCAGGGCGCACCGACCGCCATGACGCTGCTCACCGGCGGCGGCCCGAAGGTCGCGGCGTTCGCCTGGGGCCTGCGCTTCCTCGTGATGGGCCTGCTGCCGCTGGCGGTGGACTGGCAGGAAATGCTGGTGATTCTGGCGGCGCTGTCGCTGATCGTCGGCAACATCACGGGTATCGTGCAGCGGAACATCAAGCGGATGCTGGCTTACTCGGCCATCTCCAACATGGGTTTCGTGCTGCTCGGCCTGCTCGCGGGCGTCGTGGACGGCAAGGTGACGGGCGCGGCGGGCGCATACAGCTCGGCGATGTTCTACAGCATCATCTATCTCGTGACGACGCTCGGCACGTTCGGCGTGGTCATGCTGCTTGCGCGGCGCGACTTCGAAGCTGAAATGATCGACGACTTCAAGGGCCTGAATCAACGCAGCCCGGTCTTCGCGTTCGTGATGATGGTGATGATGTTCTCGCTCGCCGGCATCCCGCCGACGGTCGGCTTCTACGCGAAGCTTGCCGTGCTCGAAGCGACGATGAACGCTGGCCTCACGTGGCTCGCGGTGCTGGCCGTCCTGACTTCGCTGGTTGGCGCGTTCTACTATCTGCGCATCGTGAAGCTGATGTACTTCGACGCGCCGCAGGACGCATCGCCGATCGTGGCCGGTGCATTCAATCGTTCGCTGCTCGCGTTCAACGGTCTGGCCGTGCTGGTGCTCGGCCTGGTTCCCGGTCCGCTGATGACGGCGTGCCTGCAGGCGATCTCGCATACGCTGCCGCTGTAATGTCGGCGGCGGGCTGGTTCATCGTGCTGTTGGCGCTCGTGGGCGCCAACATCCCTTTCCTGAATCAGCGCCTCTTCGCCGTCGTGCCGTTGCCGCTTCCCGCGCCGACGGGGCGTAAAGCGGCGAAGAAGAGCGCCTGGATCAGAATCGGCGAGTTGATCGTTCTGTACTTCGTCGTCGGCGCGCTCGGCTTCACGCTCGAAGCGCGCGCCGGCAATCGCTTCAGTCAGGAATGGCAGTTTTATGCCATTACCTTCAGTCTCTTCGTGGTGCTCGCGTTTCCGGGCTTCACGTACCAATACCTCGTCAAACGCCGCTGATGGTTCTGCCGTCAGCGGCTTGTTTGCATCCAAGCTAGGGTTCAGCATGGCAGATCACACGTCCAATCCCGGTAGCGACGATGGCCTTATCGAAAAGAAGGTCGAAAGCGTCACGTTGCACGAAGGCAAATTCCTGACGCTCAAGCGCGACACCGTGGCTTTGCCCGACGGCAAGCATGCGACGCGCGAGTTCGTCGAGCACCCGGGCGCGGTGATGATCCTCCCCGTGTTCGACGATGGCCGCGTGCTGCTCGAACGCCAGTTTCGCTATCCGGTCGGCCGCGTGGTGCTCGAGTTCCCGGCGGGCAAGCTCGATCCGAACGAGGACGAACTCACGTGCGCCAAGCGCGAGTTGCAGGAAGAGACGGGCTATAGCGCGCGTGAGTGGAGGTTTCTGACGCGCATTCATCCGGTGATTTCGTATTCGACGGAATTCATCGATCTGTATCTCGCAAGCGGCCTGACCGCCGGCGACGCGAAGCTCGACGAGGGAGAATTCCTCGAAACGTTCATCGTGGATCACGCGCAACTGATGTCGTGGGTCAAAGACGGCACCATCAGCGACGTGAAGACGATCATCGGCGCGTTCTGGCTCGAGAAGCTGCGCTCCGGCGAGTGGCAGGCGGGCGATCCGGTCAAGGCTTGAGCCAAAGCGTCAGCGGATTCGAAAGCGGCCTACGTAGCCGCTTTTGTCGTTTATATGCATTCGAACGGCCAAGCGTCGCACCGGTTGAACAGCTAGAATCTAAAAGCCGGACGCACATCGCGCTCGGTCACGAACGACCGTTCACAAACAGCAGTTCCGAGATTAAACTTCACGAAGCCCCATCAGCATGAAGGTCCTCGATTTAAAGTGCGCGCACGAACATCGCTTTGAAGGCTGGTTCGCTTCGGCCGACGAGTTCGAGTCGCAATTGGCGCGCAAGCTGGTCGCCTGTCCCGTTTGCTCGGCGACGGACGTCAGCCGCATGCCGTCCGCACCGCGGCTGAATTTGACGTCGGCGCGCGGAGATGCGCCCGCATCGGCGCAACAGTCGGTTGCCGCCTCCGACGCCGCCGCGCTTCAGGCCCGCGCGCTGAAGTTCATGCGCGAGCTCGTCGAGAAGACCGAAAACGTGGGGGAGCGTTTTGCGGAAGAGGCGCGGCGCATCCATTACAACGAAGCGCCCGCGCGCAATATTCGCGGCGTCACGACGCCGGAAGACGCGCATGCCTTGCTCGAAGAAGGAATCGAAGTGATGCCGCTGCCGGTGCCGGCAGCGTTGAAGGAGCCGCTGCAGTAGAGCGCGAGCGCGGCGTCTCCGAAGGCTTCGGCACGATAAGGAGACACCGCGCATGGATCTCGACTATTCCCCTGCGGACAACGCCTTCCGGGCCGACGTCCGCGCCTGGCTCGACGCCAGTCTGCCGCGCGCGCTGCGCGATAAAGTTCTCGGACACAAACGCCTGAACCGCGATGACTACGCCAGCTGGCACAAGCTGCTGGCCGCACGCGGCTGGTCGGCGGTCGCGTGGCCGAGGGAATACGGCGGCCCCGGCTGGGACGCCACGCAGCGCCACATCTGGGACGAGGAATGCGCCCGCGCCGGCGCGCCGATCGTGCTGCCGTTCGGTGTGTCGATGGTCGCGCCTGTGCTGATGAAATTCGGCAGCGACGCGCAAAAGTCTCGTTACCTTTCCCGCATCCTGAATGGCGACGACTGGTGGTGTCAGGGCTATTCGGAACCTGGCGCGGGGTCCGACCTCGCGTCGCTGCGCACCCGCGCCGAGCGACAAGGCGATCACTACGTCATCAACGGACAAAAGACCTGGACGACGCTCGGCCAGCACGCCGACATGATGTTCTGCCTCGTGCGCACCGACAGCACCGCGAAAAAGCAGGAGGGCATTTCATTCCTGCTCGTCGATATGAAAACGCCGGGCATCACCGTGCGCCCGATCATCACGCTCGACGAAGATCACGAGGTCAACGAAGTCTTCTTCGAGGACGTGATGGTGCCGGTCGCCAATCTCGTCGGTGAGGAGAATCGCGGGTGGACGTACGCGAAGTATCTGCTTGGCCACGAGCGCACCGGCATCGCGCGCGTCGGGCAATCGAAGCGGGAGCTGGCGTTTCTCAAGCGCCTCGCGCTCGATCGGAACAAAGAGGGCAAGCCGCTGCTCCACGATCCCTTGTTTGCGGCGAAGGTCGCGGCGCTCGAAATCGAATTGATTGCGCTGGAGGTGACGGTGCTGCGTGTCGTCGGGAGCGAGACGGGCGGGAAGGGCCTCGGTCCGGAAGCATCGATGCTCAAGATCAAGGGCACGGAAGTACAGCAGACGTTGACCGAGTTGATGTTCGAAGCCATCGGTCCGCAAGCCGCCGCCTTCGATCCGGCGTTCCTCGAAGGCGAGCGGGAAACAGGCATCACCGGTGACGATGACGCCGCGCCGCTCGCGGCTTACTACTTCAATTTCCGCAAGACATCGATCTACGGCGGATCGAACGAGATTCAGAAGAACATCATCGCGCAGATGATTCTGGGACTTTGAGGAGCTGCCCATGAACTTCGACTTCAGCGATGAACAGCAGCAGTTTCGCGATGCGCTGCGCCGCTATCTCGACAATGAATACAGCTTCGATGTGCGGCAGAAAATCGTTGCATCCGAGTCCGGCGTCGATGACAAGCATTGGCGTGCTTTCGCGGAACTCGGCCTGCTTGCGCTGCCGGTTCCGGAAGCGCAAGGCGGCTTCGATGGCGGTCCGGTCGATATGCTCTCCGTCATGCAGGAACTCGGGCGCGCGCTCGTCGTCGAGCCGGTCTGGGCGACGCTGACGGGAATCGAGGCGTTGCGGCTCGCCGCTTCGCAGGGAAACGCGATAGCCAGTGAGCTGCTCGAGCGTGCGGCAACCGGCGATGTGCGCCTGACGGTCGCGTTCAACGAGCCGCACGCGCGTTATGACGTGTTCGACTTGCGCTCGACGGCCACCATGAGCGGCGATGCTTGCGCGATAACCGGCGTGAAGTCCGTCGTGCAGCACGGCGCGCAAGCGGATTACTGGATCGTGCCGGCACGCGTGGACGGCGAGATCGCGCTGTTTCTCATTGCGCGCGATGCGGCCAATACGGGCATCACCGAATACCGCACGATCGACGGCCAGCGTGCCGCGACCCTCGTCTTCGACGCGACGCCCGCCACGCGCCTCGCTGGCGCAGGCGCAGCCACGCTCGAGCGGATCGCGGATTACGCGACGTTCCTGCTCTGCGCCGAAGCGCTCGGCGCGCTCGATGCGCTCAATCTCGCGACGGTCGGCTACACGAAAGAGCGCCAGCAATTCGGCGGGCCGATCGCGCGGTTTCAGGCGTTGCAGCATCGCATGGTCGACATGCTGATTCACACGGAGCAGGCGCGCTCGATCACCTATCTCGCCGCGGCGCGCTGCCGGCACGACGACGCCGCGACGCGCGCGCAAGCGATATCGGCGGCGAAGGCGCGTATCGGACAGGCCGCGCGCTTTGTCGGCCAGCAGGCGGTGCAGTTGCACGGCGGTATGGGCATGACGAACGAGTTGCCGGTGGCGCACTGGTTCAAGCGCTTGTCGATTATCGAGACGACGCTCGGCGACGTGGATCATCATCTCGCGCGCTTTGCATCGTCGCCCGCGTTTTCCATCACCGACATCACCAACGTTTGACGTTCACGAGGACCTTTGCATGACCTACAGCTTTGAAGACTTCGAAGTCGGCGCGGCGGTGACGCTCGGCGCCCATACTTTCACGCGCGAGGAGATCGTCGACTTCGCCGGCCGTTACGATCCGCAGCCGTTCCATCTCTCCGAGGAAGCGGGCAGGGCGTCGCATTTCGGCGGGCTCGTGGCGAGCGGCTGGAACACCTGCTCGGCGATGATGGGCATTCTGGTGCGCGACATGCTCGCCGATTCGACATCGATGGGGTCGCCGGGCCTCGACAACATTCGTTGGCTGAAGCCCGTGCGCGTCGGCGATTCGGTGCGCCTCACGGTGCGCGTGCTCGACAAGCGCGTGTCGAAGAGCAAGCCGGATCGCGGCATCGTGTCGACGCGCTGGGAAGCGCATAACCAGGACGGCGAACTCGTCCTGACGGTCGATTCGGCCGCGTTGTTCGGATTGCGCGAGCCGGCATCGCAGTCTTGAAGGCAGCCGTCGCGCGCCGGGTCGCTACTCGCGCGCGATGTATTTCGCCAACTCGAGCCGGGCGATCGCGTTGCGATGAACCTCGTCGGGTCCGTCCGCCAGGCGCAAGGTCCGCGCCGACGCATAGGCGTACGCGAGCGGAAAGTCATCGCAGACGCCGCCAGCGCCGTGCGCCTGTATCGCCCAGTCGATCACCTGACACGCGACGTTCGGCGCCACGACCTTGATCATCGCGATTTCGCCCCGTGCGCCCTTGTTGCCGACGGTGTCCATCATGTACGCGGCCTTCAATGTGAGAAGCCGCGCCTGCTCGATCATGATTCGCCCCTCCGCGATCCGTTCCTGCGTCACGCCGTGCTCCGCGATCGGCTTGCCGAACGCGACGCGCGAGAGCGTGCGCTTCGTCATCAGTTCGAGCGCGCGTTCCGCGAGCCCGATCAGCCGCATGCAGTGATGAATGCGCCCCGGCCCGAGCCGTCCCTGCGCGATCTCGAAGCCGCGTCCCTCGCCGAGCAGCATGTTTGCAGCGGGCACGCGCACGCGATCGAGCGTGATGTCCATGTGCCCGTGCGGCGCGTCGTCGTATCCGAAGACGTTCAGCGGGCGATGGATCGTGATGCCGTCGGCATCCGCCGGGACGAGGATCATCGACTGTTGCGCGTGCTTCGGCGCGTCGGCATTCGTCTTGCCCATCACGATGAACAGCTTGCAGCGCGGATCGCCCGCACCGGACGACCACCACTTGTGACCGTCGATGACATAGCTGTCGCCGTCGCGCACGATGCTGCACCGGATATTCGTCGCATCCGATGACGCCACTTCCGGCTCCGTCATCAGAAAGGCCGAGCGGATCTCGCCGCGCAGCAGCGGTTCGAGCCATTGCGCCTTCTGGGCGTCGGCGCCGTAACGCTCGATGGTCTCCATGTTGCCGGTATCGGGCGCGCTGCAATTGAACACCTCCGGCGCCCACGGCACGCGGCCCATGATCTCGCAAAGCGGCGCGTATTCGAGGTTCGTCAGGCCCGCGCCACGTTCCGACGCGGGCAGAAAGAGATTCCACAGCCCTTCGCTGCGGGCTTTTTCCTTGAGGCTTTCGACGAGCCGCGTCGGCACCCACGCATTGCCCGCCGCGCGATTCGCTGCGATCTCATCGAAGTACGCGCGCTCGTTCGGGTAGATGTGCGCATCGAAGAACGCAAGCAGCTTCTCGCGCAGCGCGTCGACTTTCGGCGTGTAATCGAAGTTCATGCGGTCGTGTCCCCGTTGTGTTCATCGTCCGGTTTTCTGCGCGTATCGCCAGGCGAGTTCGGCCATCGGGCGGGCGCGGCGTCCCGCGTCGACGGCCTGCGCGCTCGCGGCGGTGCCATCGGCGACGCGCTTCATGATGCCTTGCAGAATCGCCGCGATGCGGAACATGTTGTACGCCAGGTAGAAGTTCCAGTCGCCTTCGATCGTGAAGCCCGTGCGCTCGCAATAACGCGCGACATACGCGGCTTCGTCGGGAATCCCGAGCGATGCCCAGTCCAGTCCGGCGATACCGCGAAACTGCGATGGATCGACATGCCACGCCATGCAGTGATACGCGAAGTCGGCGAGCGGATCGCCGAGCGTCGAGAGCTCCCAGTCGAGCACGGCGAGCACGCGCGGCTCGTCGCGATGAAAGATGAGATTGTCGAGCCGGAAGTCGCCATGCACGACGCTCGCTTTGCGTTCCGACTGAGGGGGAAGGTGTCGAGGCAGCCAGTCGATCAGCCGGTTCATCGCATCGATGTCCTCCGTCTGCGATGCGACGTACTGCTTGCTCCAGCGGCCGATCTGACGCTCGAAGTAATTGCCCGGCTTGCCATAGCTCGCGAGACCGGCGGCATCGGCATCGACCGTATGAAGGGCGGCGATCACGCGATTGGTTTCGTCGTAAATCGCGGCGCGTTGGGCCTGCGTCATGCCGGGCAGCGACGGGTCCCACAGCACGCGGCCGTCGACGAACTCCATCACATAGAACGCGCGGCCGATCACGCTCTCGTCCTCGCAAAGCGCCAGCATGCGCGCGACGGGCACGTCGGTGGCGGCGAGCGCGTCCATCACGCGGTACTCGCGCTCGATCGCGTGCGCCGACGGCAGCAGCTTGGCGGCGGGGCCGGGTTTCGCACGCATCACGAAGCTGCGCGACGGCGTAACGAGCTTGAAGGTCGGGTTCGACTGGCCGCCTGCGAATTGTTCGATGTCCAGCGGCCCCGCGAAGCCATCGACGTGCGATACGAGCCACGCGGCGAGCGCGCCGGTATCGAAGCGCTGCCGTTCGTGAACGGGGCGCGTGCCTTCGAATGCTGAAAAATCGGAGTGCTTGTCTGTGTCGTTGTCGGGCATTGTCTCCTCCGGTTTTGTGGGCGAAGCGTCGTCAGTTCATGCCGCTCGCCTTGAATCGCACGAATTGGGCGTAAAGCAGTTCCATCGTCGTATTGCGGACGCCGGCGTGCAGCGGCGAGGGCGGCGAATGATTGATCGCGTGGACGACCCAGTCGCCGCTTTTGTCGCCGACATCGAGCGCGTTGATGCAGCCCGTCGCCTGCGACAGATGCCCGTAGAACGCGCGTCCGCCCGCCGTGATCGCATGCGAGAGCAGCGCGCGGTTGACGCCGCCGTGCAGCACGAGCAGCACCGTGTCCCACGCCGTGTCCGCGCGCAGGCGGGCCATCGCGGGCAGGGCGCGGTCGAGCAATTCGCCGATGGTCTCGCCGCCGAGAAACTGCGTGTCTTCGGGCACGACGCCATCGAACACGGAGAGAAACGCGCGCTCGATGTCGCTCGTCGACAGATTCGCGAGCCGGCCGCCGCGTATCTCTTGCCACTCCGGCCAGAGTTCGATTTCCGTCGCTTGCCCCGTTTCCGCCAGCACGCGTTGCGCCGTCTCCACCGTGCGCGGCAGGCCGCTCGCGATCACGCGATCGAAGCGGATGTTCTGCGCCGCGAACTCGCGCCCGGCCGCGCTCGCTTCCTCGCGGCCGCGTTCGTTGAGCGGCACGCTTTCGGGATCGATCGCGCGGCCCGTGTCGTCGAAATAAGTGACGTCGCCGTGACGCATCAGAAAGATGCGCCGCCGTTTCGGCAGTTCGTAGTGAGCCATGACTTAACGGTAGTTGGGCTGGCGCTTGTCGAGGAACGCGGTGATGCCTTCGAGCGCGTCGCCGTGATGGAGGGCATCGACGAAGCAATCGCGTTCGAGATCGAGATGCGCGGCGAGCGGCTGCACGTCCGCTGCGTTGATCAGCGACTTGATGCGCGCGAGCGCCTTCGGCGACACGCTGCCGAGATCGTCGGCCCAGGCGATCGCCGCATCCAGCGCGATGCCTTTCTTCGTCAGCCGGTTGACAACGCCCACCTCGTACAGCCGCACCGCGCCGATCGGCTTCGCTTCGAGCAGCACTTCGCTCGCGAGCGTGCGTGGCAGCGCGCGGGAGAGAAACCACGAAGCGCCGCCATCCGGCGTGAGGCCGACGCGTGCGTACGACATGACGAAGCGCGCGTCGTCGGCGGCGACGATCAGATCGCACGCGAGCGCAAGCGAAAAGCCCGCGCCGGCCGCCGCGCCTTCGACAGCCGCGATCACCGGTTTCGTCGATGCCCGCAGCGCGCTGATCCATTCCGCGAGCAAGTCGATGCTCTCGGCCTGCACCGATGGTTCCTTCGCGCGATTTTCCAGCAGGCGATTCAGATTGCCGCCCGCGCAGAAAAAGTTGTCCGCGCCGGTGAGCACGATGGCGCGCACGGAGCTATCGCGCTCGGCGGTCGACAGCGCCTCGATGCCCGCCGCGTACATGTCCGGATGCAGCGCGTTGCGTGCGCCCGGATTCGACAGTTTCAGCACGAGCGTGGTGTCGCTGCCCGCCGGGCGGTGTGTCAGAAGTTCGGCGCTCATCGGCGCTCCTCGTCGTGGGTGAGCGAAAGTCCGAGCTGCGCGCGGCGCGTGAGCCACGGCGAAGGGCGGTAACGCGGATCGCCGAGCACGCTCTGCATGTTGCGCAGGATCGTGAGGATGGTCGTCGCGCCGAGCGAGTCGCCGAGCGCGAGCGGCCCGCGCGGATAGCCAAGCCCGAGCGTCACGGCGAGGTCGATATCCTCCGGCGTCGCGATGCCTTGCTGCGCGATATCGCAGCCGATGTTGACGATCGTCGCCACGACGCGTTGGGCGACGAAGCCGGTCGAATCGCGAATCATGGTGACGGGCACGCCATCGGCGGAGAAGAGCGCGTGGGCGGCGTCGCGCATCGCAGGCGTGGTCGCGGGCGTCGTCATGACCGTGCGGCGCGCGACGGTATCGAGCGGAAAGAGCGTGTCGACCGCGACGACGCGCGTGGCGTCGAGATGCTCGGCGACGGCGGTCGTCGTCGCGTCGAAGCCGAGCGGCGTGACGACGATCAGCGATTCCGGCGCGGGCGTGATGCCGCAATCGATGTGAATGCCGGCGTCATGCTTCGCAATCACTTTCAGCACTTGCTCGCGCGCCGCGTGCGATGCCCGGCTGATCCACACGCGCGCCGGCAGTTGCGTCGGCGCGGGCGCTTCTTCGGGCGCTTGCTGCTTGCCATCGACATAACGATAGAAGCCTTCGCCCGCCTTGCGTCCGATCAGTCCGCCCGCGAGCCGCGTGCCGGTGATCGGCGACGGCGTGAAGCGCGGCTCCTCGTAGAACTGGTGATAGATGGATTCCATCACCGGGTGCGAGACGTCCAGCGCGGTCAGGTCGAGCAGTTCGAACGGCCCGAGCCTGAAGCCCGCCTGCTCGCGCATGATGCGGTCGATATCCGCGAAGCTCGCGACGCCTTCGCTCGCCACGCGCAGACCTTCGGTGTTCATGCCGCGTCCCGCGTGGTTGACGATGAACCCCGGCATGTCCTTCGCGCGCACCGGCGTGTGACCGATGCGGCGCGCGAGCTGCATCAGCGCATCGCCGGCGCGGGGATCGCCGCGCAGTCCGTCGATGACTTCGACGACGCGCATCAGCGGCACCGGGTTGAAGAAGTGAAAGCCCGCGACGCGCTCCGGCTTCGAGCAGCCCGCGGCGATCGCGGTAATCGACAGCGACGACGTATTCGACGCCAGAATGCAGGACGCGCCGACCACGGCTTCGAGTTCGCGAAAAAGTTCGCGCTTGATGTCGAGTTTCTCGACGATCGCCTCGACGACCGCGCCGCAATCGGCAAGCTCGCTCAGGTCTTGCGCATCGTGGACGAGGGCGAACGCGGCGTGCGCGTCGGCCTCCTTGATCTTGCCTTTGGCGGCGAGCTTGCCGAAGGTCTCGGACAGATACGCGCGCGCGGCGTCGAGCGCGGCCGGGTTTGAATCGTAGAGACGCACGGTCAGCCCGGCGAGCGCGGCGATCTGGGCGATGCCGCGTCCCATCGCGCCGCTGCCGACGATGCCCAGCGTGTCGATCTTGTATTCCTGCGGACTCATGATGCGTTTCGTCTCCTCGATGTGCTTCGTCTGATCTGAATGTCCGGCAGCGGAATCGACGTCTAGAGCTTGCTCAGCCGCTCCAGCGCGAGCGCCAGCGTTTCTTCCTTCTTCGCGAAGCAGAAACGCACGACGCCGGATTCGTGAGGCTCGTGATAGAACGCCGACACGGGAATGGCCGCGACGCCGATCTCGCTCGTGAGCCATTGCGCAAAGTCGGCTTCGGACATGTCGCTGATCGCCGAATAATCGACACACTGGAAGTACGTGCCGTCGCAAGGCAGCAGCGAAAAGCGCGTGTTCGCGAGGCCCGCGCGGAAGAAGTCACGCTTTTTCTGATAGAACGCGGCCAGTTCCAGATACGGCTTCGGGTCTTCGAGATAGTGCGCAAGGCCGATCTGCATCGGCGTGTTCACCGTGAACACGTTGAACTGATGCACCTTGCGCAACTCGGCGGTGAGCGCGGCGGGCGCGGCGACATAGCCGAGCTTCCAGCCCGTCACGTGAAACGTCTTGCCGAAGCTCGACACGACGAAGCTGCGCTTCGCGAGTTCGGGATAGCGCGAGACGCTTTCGTGCGGCGCGCCGTCGTAGACCATGTGCTCGTAGACTTCATCGGAGACGATCAGCACGTTGGTGCCGCGCACGATGTCTTCGAGCTTGCCCATGTCCGCTTCGCGCCAGACGCGGCCGGTCGGATTGTGCGGCGTGTTGATCATCAGGAGCCGCGTCTTCGGCGTGATCGCGGCGGCGATCTTGTCGAACGGGAGCGCGTAGTCCGGCGCTTCGAGCGATACGAACACGGGCTTGCCGCCCGCCAGTTCGATCGCGGGCACGTAGCTGTCGTACATCGGCTCGATCACGACGACTTCATCGCCCGGATGCACGCAGCACAGCACGGCGGTGAGCAGCGCTTGCGTCGCGCCCGCGGTGACGGTGATCTCGCGGTCGGCGTCGTAGGCGCGGCCATAAAGCGCCTCGATCTTGCGCGCGATGGCCTGACGCAGCGGCGCGGCGCCGGCCATCGGCGGATACTGATTGTGGCCGTCGCGCATCGCGGAGGCGACGGCATCGACGATGCGCGGATCGCAATCGAAATCAGGAAAACCCTGACCGAGATTCACCGCGCCTTTCTGTGCGGCGAGCGCGCTCATCACGGTGAAGATGGTCGTGCCGACATTCGGCAGACGCGACGGAAAGGACAGCTCGGGTGACGCTTCAGGCATGGAGTGCATGGCGTTCATGGTGATTGTTGGACGTGGGCTGTGCGGTTCTCGCGCACGCTTTCAGGCAGGTTCGGCGACGACTCCCGCTTCAAATGCCGCGACGAACGGCTTCGGCTCGGCAATACGGAACGCGAAATCGCGCGCGACGCGGCGCGCGAGCTTCAACACCGCGCGGTCCTTCGAAACGAGCCAGTCCGCGTTCGAGGCATGCGCGAGTTCGAGAAACTTCTGATCGTCGCGGTCGCGGCACTTCGGCAAAGGCCGCTCGTCCGCCGACGCTTCCGGTGCGATCAGTGTCGACAGACGCGCGAGCGTATCGAGTGCCGCTGCCTTGTCGATGCCGATGCGCACGAACTGCGGATAGTCGAGCACGTGCGTCAGTTCGGCGAGACAGCGGGCGTCGATCAGCGCGTCGAGCGTGCGGGCTTCGAGCGCGGCGCGGATCGGCCGGGTGGCGGGATCGTCGAACACGAGGATGTCGATCCACACGTTCGAATCGAGCACGACGCGCGCTCTGGCGGGTGACGCGGCGGAATTATCCATTCGATACAATCGGGGGTTTATGCCTATGATCGTCGGCGGGGTGCCGGCGAGCCTCCATGATAATCGTTCTCTCGCCTGCCAAATCGCTCGACTACGAGACGCCCGCCCATATCAGGAAACACACGCTGCCGGATTTCGTCGATGACGCCGCCGAACTCATACAGGGCTTGCGGCAACTTTCGCCGCAGCAGATCGGCGGCATGATGGGCATTTCCGATCAGCTCGCGACGCTGAACTTCCAGCGCTACGCCGAATGGTCGAAGACCTTCGACGCGCAGAACTCGAAGCAGGCGGTGCTCGCGTTCAACGGCGACGTGTACGAAGGCTTTGCGGCCAGGACGCTCACCTCCGCCGATCTCGATTTCGCGCAGAGCCACGTGCGCGTGCTGTCGGGGCTTTATGGGCTGTTGCGGCCGCTGGATCTGCTGCAGCCGTATCGGCTGGAAATGGGTACGAAGTTTCCGAACGCACGCGGCAAGGACCTGTATGCATTCTGGGGCGAGCGCATCACGGCGGCGCTCAACGAGCAGTTCAAACGGCAGCGCGGCGCGCGCGTGCTGGTGAATTGCGCGTCGGGAGAGTATTTCAAGTCGGTGAGGCCGAAGCTGCTGGATGTGCCGGTGGTCTCGCCGGTGTTCGAGGACTGGAAGGGCGGGCGGTACAAGATCATCAGCTTTCATGCGAAGCGCGCGCGCGGGTTGATGGCGCGGTATGCGGTGCAGAATCGCATCGACGAGCCGGAGGCGCTGAAGGGCTTCGACAGCGAAGGCTACCGGTTCGACGCGGAAGCATCGAACGATACGACTTACGTTTTTCGCCGCCGCATCGCGGAGTGACCGCCAGTGGCATTCATGCATCGCGACGCAGAACAAGGGACATCGACATGAGCATTTCCATCACCAGCAACTTCGACGCGGGCGCAATCGAAGTCATCGACGCCGGCAATCCGGCGGACATTCGTCTGCGCGTTCGTCCGGATAACCGCGCCGACTTTGCGCAGTGGTTCTACTTTCGCGTATCGGGCGTGCGCGGCGAGCGTCTCGTGATGACGTTCGAGAACGCGTCGAAGTGCGCCTTTCCCGAGGGCTGGCGCGACTATCAGGCGGTCGCGAGCTACGATCGCGTGAACTGGTTCCGTGTGCCGACGCGGTATGACGGCACGGTGCTGGTCATCGACCATACGCCGGACTTCGATCGCATCTACTACGCCTACTTCGAGCCGTACAGCGAGGAGCGCCATGCCGAGTTTCTCGGCGCGCTTCAGCAAATGCCGTACGCGAGGCTGACCGAGCTTGGCCGCACGGTCGAGCATCGGCCGATGTCGCTGCTCACGCTCGGTCTCGACAACGAGCCGGACGCGCGGGCCAAGAAGCACGTCTGGATCATCGCGCGTCAGCATCCTGGCGAAACGATGGCGGAATGGTTCGTCGAAGGGCTCGTCAAGCGCCTCGCGGGCTGGGGCGACTGGTCCGGCGATCCGGTTGCGCGCGCGCTGTTCGATCGTGCGGTGTTTCATATCGTGCCGAACATGAACCCGGACGGCAGCGTGCTCGGCAATCTGCGCACGAATGCGGCGGGCGCGAATCTGAATCGCGAATGGATGGAGCCGAGTGCCGAGCGTAGTCCGGAAGTGCTGCTCGTGCGCGACGCGATCCGCACGAACGGCTGCGACATGTTCTTCGATATCCACGGCGACGAAGCCATTCCGTACGTGTTCGTCGCGGGCTCCGAGATGCTGCCGGGCTTCACCGCGCAGCAGGCGAGAGAGCAGAAAGCCTTCGTCGATTTCTTCAAGCAGGCGAGCCCGGACTTTCAGGATGTCCACGGCTATGAGTCGGGCAAGTACCAGTCGGATGCGTTGAAGCTCGCGTCGAAGTACATCGGCAATGAGTACAAGTGCGTGTCGCTCACGCTGGAGATGCCGTTCAAGGACAACGCGAACCTGCCGGACGAGCGCGTCGGCTGGAACGGGGAGCGGAGTGCGGCGCTGGGAGCATCGATGCTTCAGGCGATTCTTTGGCACCTGCAGGCATTTGCCGTCGGCGTCGCGTGAGTTGACCGGGCATCGCTGAAGCGCGATAAAAACGAAGGGCGTGGCCATCTTCCGATGGCCACGCCCTTTGCCTATGTGCCTTCCCGAAGCTCAGTGCTTCTTCGAAGCCTTCTTCGTGCTGCCCGATGCCTTCGTCGACTTCGTGGACGCCTTGCTCGTGGTCTTTGCCTTGCCTGCCGATGCCGCCGGCTTGCTCTTCGCGCCGTGCTTGGCCGTTGCGCCATGCTTCCCGCCGCGTGCCGTGCTTCGCGCGGCAGGCGCTTCGGTGCGCGGACGCAGGGGCGGCACAGGGTCGTTCCAGCCGAACGCGAGCATCTGACTGCCGACATAGCCGCAGCGGAACTTCAGCGGCGTGGAATCGTTCTCGCCGCTCTTCGACATGCCTTGTCCCTCTACCGTCACGACGTTGTCGACCTTGATGCGCTGCTTTTTCTCATCGAAGGAATCGTTCCAAGGCTCGATGGTGGAATGCGAGGGATCGAAAGAAGAGGGAGGAAAGTCGACGTGATCGAACGCCGCCGATGTGCTGGCGATGAAGTTGCCGTGCGCGGCGCAATCGGCAACCAGCGGATTGGCGTTGTAATCGGTGACGAAGTGGTGAATCAGTTCATTGCGCTCGTCGAGCGTATCGGCAAAGGCGGATACCGCGCAGGCAAGCCATGCGCATACCGCGAACCGGCCGACGAGCCGCATGAGCCGGCGCGGTGCGTAGTTACTTTCCATCAATTTGGCGCTAAGAAGACACGGGCAAGTAAGATGCCTCGTGTGGGGAAGGAGTTCAATCTTATTGTACTTTGTGCGCGCTTCGGACCGCCTGAAGTCCGAGATGACGTTGCCGGGCAGGTAAAAAGCCCGGCGCGTTCAGACGCGAGGGCCCCGGTCGAGCCGGTAACGACGGACGTCGTAGGTGGTGATCCACGCAGGCTTATACACCGAAATCAATATGGTGAGCAGCCCGGTGAAGAGCGCCTCGCCGATGCCAAGCAGCAGCGAGCCGCGCGTAAATGACGCAGGAACGTTGATGTGACCGCCGGCAAGCGCCATCTCCAGAAGCACCGTCGCGCCGCATGCAGCAGCAACTGCCGCCGCCGAAGTGACGAATCCGTGGCCGACGATGAACGTGAAGAGATTGCGCGGCAGCCACGCGTTGGAGAGACGTTGCAGCAACGTCGACACCCCGACGGGAAGCGCGCCGAAAAGCAGGTACGTGGTGGCAACCGAGAGCCACGAGGCATCGAGTACCACTGCGGCAAGTCCCGTGCTGGCGGCGGTGCCGATGAGCGCCAGCCGCCAGTCGAAGAGCGTGACCATCAGCGTTGCGCCCAGCAGATGGATGACGGGGCCGTCGTCGAACCATGCATTGCACGCCCATAGCACGGTCACCGACACGATGACGCCCAGCCACACGTGCTGAAGCGTAGCGTCCTGCAGCCGGCTGAACGGCCGCTGCACCAGTACGAGTGCGAGCAGCCCCGCGGCGACAATCCAGCTGCCGAGGGTCAGCCAAAGCGGTAGCGGTGTGTAGAAGAACCCCATGCCTTGCATATTACTCGTTGCGTGTGAAACGTGTGCGCAATCCACGAACCCACTTTTCGCGATTGTTGCTAAAACGAAGCCTCGGGCTCGGCCGCCATCGGCAGGGGCGCGGCTGCATCGTCTGTTAGCGGCGAATACTGGATATGCCGATGACGTAGCGGGATCACGTTGGATTCGCCGGGCTTCGGGCGAATCGATCGCTGCGCCTCGCTGCGCAGGACTTCGAGGTGCGAGTTCTGCACGCCGTTATAGATGGCGACGGCAGCCGCGCGATTCGTCGCGCCGAGTTGCTGGAAGATGCTCGCAAGGTGAATCTTGACCGTGCCTTCACTGATGCCGAGCGTCTTCGCAATCATCTTGTTCGTGCTTCCCATATGGACGCATCGCATGATCTGATGCTGGCGCGGCGACAAGGTCGAATGAACCCTTGTGGGGCGCGGAAGTGCGGTGTTGTTCTGAAAGCGGCGCAGGGGAAGGTCGCGCAGCGGCTCGAGGTCGATGACATCAGGCGGAACATAGTGGCCGCCGATCAGCACCATCTCGAGCGCGCGGAGGATCAAAACGGGTTCGAGGGTGCGCGGAATGACGCCCATCGCGCCGGCGCCCATCAGCATATACACCTGCGCAGCTCCGCAGCGGTCCACCACCGTGGCGGCGGGTACGCCCGGCGCGTTATCGAGCAATGTCTCCAGATCGCTCATGCGCAAAGTCTCCGCCCAGTCGATGACGATCATGCTGGCCTCGGTGCGCTTCAGCGCGGAAGCAGCTTGCCGCCAGTCTTTCGCTTCGGTGAACTGTGCTTGACGCGCGATACGGCGCAGCAATGTTTTCAGGCCCGCACGGCGCTCCGCGTCCGAACCCATGATGATAATTTTCATGCTTGACCTCGTTTCAATACGTCCGCCGCCATTCGCGACGGGTCTCGACACCGGCCAATGTGTCGGTGTCGACGTCATATTGACAAACTTCCGGTCGTTCCGCCCCCTATCCGAAAGGCATAAGCAAAATGGACAAAGCCCCGCGCGAGGCGGGGCTTGGCTGGACGGCGAGATGGCTGAGTCGGGTCAGTGAAAATGAGGTTGCGCGGGCTCGGCGTCTTCGGGCATTTCCGCGTGGACGATCTCGCCTAAGGGATCGGCATACAGCGGAACGCCGCAGTCGTCGCAGAATTCCGGCTCGAAGCGGCCGGCATGGCGACGGACATCCGAGACGCCTGCTTTCCTCAACAGTTCGACGATCTCTTCGATGGGACCGTCTTCCCCCTCCAGGTCGCCTTCGTCTTCCATATCGGTGTCCGCGTTTTCACGGCCATATAGCGGCCAGACGACGCCGTAGATCACGTCGTTGCTGCCGCGGCGCGTGAAGCCGATGCGGTATTCGTCGATGCGCCGCTCCCCGAAGCCGGCGATAACCGCTCGCAATTCCTGTGGCGCGGTGCCGAGCGTATCGAAAAGATAGCGGACGGCGGTGCGAACGGTATGGGGACGAACCTGCTCGTCGGCATCGCGGCACGCTGAATAGTAGGCATCCGGCAGCAGGCATTCGAATTCGCAGCCGGGCAGAATCGTCGCGAAGCTCGCACCGCCCTGCGTTGCCCATTGCTCAAGACACTGACTACGCTCGATCCGCACGCCGTTCTCTTCTTGTTGCCAGCGGAAGAACGCGGCGTCCGCCGGCACGACAGCCAGTGCGAGCAAGAAGCGCGGGTCGGCGAGAATCGGTGAAGTTTCAGGCAAGTCCGACAAGTTCAGGCGGGCCGTGGCGCCGCCAAGCGCGGTCTGCATCAACTGTTGCGCGAGACGCGCGGTGTCCACGTGATGGCGCGGCAACTGGTCGATGCTATACAGATAAGGCGCGACGGCGACGCGCGCGTCCGAAGCAAGGACATGCGCTTGCAATTGCGTACGAAGGGCGTCGACGGTATCGCTTTTGAGTGCCCCCGACGGGATCGCGTAGCGCGTCCAGGCCAGCACGGGCGCCGCGATCAACAGCGCTTCGTGCGGAGCGCCATCGATGTCGATACGGAACGACTCGCTGTGAGTTTCGGCCATATCGGCCAGAGCGCCGTAGGCATCAGGATGATTCTGCTGAAGGTGATCGAGCGCGGCATCAAGTGTCGTCTGGTTGCCATTGCGCACGAGTTTGGCGACGAGTGTGTCGAGGCGGCTTTCCCAGAATCGATCCTCGACGCGGCTGCCAGAGGCGAACAGCGCGAGGGAGAGACTGACGAGCTTGTCCGCGTCTGGGGGAATACGTTTGGCGGTTCGCGTGCGCATATCGATACAAGTTAATTGGAGCAGTGAACCTTTTATTGTAGTCGCTTGGGCGCTTGTTTTACCGGAGCGTTCGTCGTCCAAGGACATAAGCGACGAAGCGGCGCGCCCCACGCGATCGGCGGGGACGAGCGACGTGCTGTAGCGCGCTAGAAATTTTCACGTTGCAGCCCTTGCATATTGCGTTCGGTCTAACTAGAATTCCGTTCCTTCGCGATTCACGGAACGCGAAGGAAGCGGGAGTAAGCGGTTCGGAGGGGTGCTTGAGAGGGGCGGTAAAACATTCTCTCGAGCGCAGTCAGCGAGTAAAGCGGTTCAAAAACTTGTTGACAGACTTCGAAACGATGTTCATAATCTCGTTTCTCTGCTGCTGATGCAGCGACGCAAGACGAAGCAAGACGGTCTTAGCGGAAATGTTCTTTAAAAACTAACAGCCG
>Ga0153921_1000043_pt1 | contig 141616 bp, 128 predicted proteins | sample TSNJ005MetaG_FD_104691 | JGI IMG/M metagenome (GOLD analysis project Ga0153921, IMG submission 104691) | Attine ant fungus gardens microbial communities from New Jersey, USA - TSNJ005 MetaG | ecosystem: Host-associated > Fungi > Mycelium > Unclassified | place: USA: New Jersey, Brendon T.... | reverse complement strand
GACGTTGAACCACTTGCCCGACATGTTGACCGGCGAGCCGTGCGTGAGGTGGCCGCCTTCGGCGAGGCTCATGCCCATGATCGTGTCGCCCGGCTTGAGCATCGCGAAGAACACGCCCTGGTTGGCCTGCGAGCCGGAGTTCGGCTGCACGTTCGCGGCTTCGGCGCCGAAGAGTTGCTTGACGCGATCGATCGCAAGCTGCTCGACGATATCCACGTACTCGCAACCGCCGTAGTAGCGCTTGCCGGGATAGCCTTCGGCGTACTTGTTCGTGAGTTGCGATCCCTGCGCAGCCATCACCGCGGGCGAAGTGTAGTTTTCCGACGCGATCAGTTCGATGTGATCTTCCTGACGGCGGTTTTCCTGCTCGATCGCCTTGAGCAATTCGGGATCGACCTTGGCAAGGGTACTTTCGGCTCTGTCGAACATACGTTTTCCGTGAAATCAGAACAGGTTGACTGGACCGCGCATGAAGGAGCGCCCTTCACGCGAACGCGGAAGACGCTGGACACCGGTTGTGCCATGACGCGACGGAAGGGGGAAGACTCCGGTTTCGCGGAACGGACAGCCTCCGGCAACGCAGCGACGGCGCGCGGATCTCAGCTGCCCAGGCGAACGGCAAAACGACGCTCCGCGCTTCCTAGTGGGTCGTTCCACCTTGAATCCGAAGATTCTATCGCCAGTCACGCGGGGTTTGAGCGTTGTAGTTTAATGGGCGGCCGGGCTTTAGGCAACCGGCCGCCGGGCCAATGGCCAAGCGGCTCCGAAGCCCTCCTGCCCGCAGCGAAAGCACGATCGTTCGCACCCGCGATTACTTGCCGCGCCGCATCAATGGAAGTACCCTTTGCGCCGTTGCCGGACGCGTGTCCCCACGCGGCCCGGTCCTGTCTATCGCTCCTATCGAACCGGAGTTCGACCATGATCGTCTTCGTCACCGGCGCGTCCGCCGGCTTCGGCGCTGCCATCGCGCGCACATTCGTCAAAGGCGGCCATCGCGTGATCGCGGCGGCGCGGCGCAAAGAGCGGCTCGTTGCGTTGTCTGAAGAACTGGGCGATGCAGTGCTGCCCATCGAACTCGACGTGCGCGACGGCGACGCCGTCAGAAACGCCGTGGCGTCGCTGCCGGAGGCGTTCGCACGCATCGACGTGCTGGTGAACAACGCGGGCCTCGCGCTCGGTCTCGAGCCCGCGCAGCGTGCGAAGCTCGATGACTGGCAGAACATGATCGATACGAACTGCGCCGGCCTCGTCGCGGTCACGCACGCAGTCCTGCCGGGCATGGTCGAACGCAATCGCGGGCACGTGTTCAACATCGGATCGGTCGCGGCGACGTATCCGTATCCGGGCGGCAATGTCTATGGCGCGACGAAAGCGTTCGTGCGGCAGTTCAGCCTCAACCTGCGCGCCGACCTCGCTGGCACGGCGCTGCGCGTGACCGATATCGAGCCGGGCCTGTGCGGCGGCACCGAGTTCTCGAACGTGCGGTTCAAGGGCGACGATGATAAAGCGGCGGCCGTGTACAAGGACGTGCAACCGCTCACGGCCGAAGATATCGCCGACTCCATCTACTGGATCGCCACGCGCCCTGCGCACGTGAATATCAACGCAATCGAACTGATGCCGGTCGCGCAAACGTTCGGACCGTTGCAAATTCACCGCGGCTGAAGCGCCACATTGCCTGATGATTTGGCGGGCGCGCAGCGGGTTCCGGTAAAATGCCGCCGATGAATATTTGTCACAAAGCAAGCCATACCGGGCCGATCCGCCCGGGCGCGAGCAGGATGGCGCAAAGGTGAGCGATCCGCTGTGAGCAATCCGTTGATTTTCGAATGGCCAATTCGCGTGTATTACGAGGACACCGACGCCGGCGGCATCGTGTTTTACGCGAACTACCTGAAGTTCTTCGAGCGGGCGCGCACGGAATGGCTGCGCGCGTGCGGAATCGACCAGCAGCGTCTCGCCGAATCGGATGGCGTCGTGTTCGTCGTGAAGCGGACGTCCGTCGATTATTCAGCGCCCGCGCGTCTCGACGATGTGATCCGCGTGGCGAGCCGTATCGAGCGGCTCGGACGCGCATCGGTGGACTTTCATCAGGAAGCGTGGCGCGATGGCGTGCTGCTTGCGACCGGCGATATCCGCGTGGCTTCGGTGAATCGTGCGTCGATGCGGCCCGCCGGCATTCCCGAACCGGTGCTCGAAGGACTGAAACGCGGTCCGCATGCGAACATCGCGATCGCCGGACAGCCGTTGCCGCCCGAATGCGGATCCAGCCGTGTTTAGCCAGGTTAAGACAATCGAGAACGAGCCGGCCGCAATGCGGCTTCCGTTTTACTCACTTCTGATTTACGAAAGCGTGATGCGCTTCTGACCGGACGCGTTTTCCGGGACGCAACAGCAGACCTCTATGAACAATACACAAGACTTGTCGATCATTTCACTCGTCGTACACGCGAGCGTCCTCGCTCAAGCCGTGATGGCGTTGTTGCTGCTCTTATCGCTGCTTTCGTGGACTTTCATTTTCCGCAAATGGTTTGCCATTCGCCGGGCGCGCGCGCAAACCGAGCGCTTCGAACGCGATTTCTGGTCCGGCGGCGACCTGCAGGCGCTCTATCAAAGCGCGGCGAACAATCGCCACACCATCGGCGCGCTCGAGCGTATCTTTGAATCCGGCATGCGCGAGTTTCTGAAAGGCAAGGAACGCCGCATCACCGATCCGGGTGCGATCCTCGACGGATCCCGACGCGCGATGCGCGCCGCGTTCCAGCGCGAAATGGACGTGCTCGAAGCCAATCTCGCGTTTCTCGCGTCGGTCGGCTCCGTCAGCCCGTATATCGGTCTCTTCGGCACGGTGTGGGGCATCATGAATTCGTTCCGCGGTCTCGCCAACGTGCAGCAGGCGACGCTCGCAAACGTCGCGCCGGGTATCGCCGAGGCGCTCGTCGCCACCGCAATCGGCCTGTTCGCCGCGATTCCGGCGGTCGTTGCGTACAACCGCTACGCGCATGACATCGATCGCCTCGCGATCCGCTTCGAGACCTTCATCGAAGAGTTCTCGAACATCTTGCAGCGCCAGGCGCACTAACAGGAGGCCGCAATGGCAGGCCCGATTCGTTCCAGCATGCGCGGCGGTTCACGCCGCGCGATGGCCGACATCAACGTCGTGCCATACATCGACGTGATGCTCGTGCTGCTCGTCATCTTCATGGTGACCGCGCCGCTCGTATCGCCGTCGATCATCAATCTGCCGACCGTCGGCAACGCGCAGCCGCAGGAGCAACAGCCGCCGCTCGTCATCAACATCAAGGCCGACGGCAGCATGAACATCCGCTACAAGGAAGAAGGCGGCGCAACGCAAGAGCAGAAGATGACGATGGCCGATCTGAACACCTTCGTGCTCAACCGGCAGGAGCTGCATCCGGATCAGCCGGTCGTGATCGCGGCTGACAAGACGGTGAGATACGAAGCCGTCATGAACGTCATGTCCGATATGAAGGCGCGCGGCGTGAAGCGCGTCGGATTGCTCGTCAAATCGCAATGATCGATCGTCGCACCAGTCCGCCTCAGCAGACGCGTCCACGTTCCGCGCGGCCGGTTCGCCCGCCTCGCGAGCGCGGCACGGGCAAGGCGTTTGCGCTCGCGGCGGTCATGCATCTGCTGCTCGGCTGGCTGCTTTATCACGGCATCAACTGGCAGAACAACACGCCGGCGGGTGCAGAAGCAGAAATTTGGACCGATATACCGGACATGTCCGCGCCGACGCCGCGCCCGGTTCCCCCGCCGCCTGCGCCTGCGCCGGTGAAGGTGCAGCCCGCGCCGCCGCCCGCGAAGGACGAGGACGCGGACATCGCGTTGCAGGAAAAGAAGCGCAAGCAACAGGAAGCCGCCGCGCGTGACGCGCAGCTCGCCGAGCAACGCCGTCAGCAAGAGGCGCGCGACGAAGCCGAGGCCAGGCGTCAGCAGCAACTCGCCGCTCAGGCCGCCGCGGCCGCTGCCGCGCAGAAGGCGATGCAGGACAAGCAGAAGCAGATCGAGAAGCAGCGTCAGGCCGATCTTCAAAAGCAACAGCAACAGCAACAACAGCAGCAACAGCAAAAGGCGAAGCAGGACAAAGAACGCCAGGACGAGGCCGAAGCGCAAAAGGCCGAGCAGTTGAAGGAACAGAAGGAAGCCAAAGAGTCGAAAGCAAAGGCCGACGCGCAAGCCAAGGCGAAAGCGGATGCCGAAGCCAAGGCAAAGGCCGCCGCGAAGGCAAAGGCCGATGCCGAAGCGAAAGCGAAGGTCGATCAGGAGCGCAAGGCTCGCCTCGCGCAGTTGCAAGGGCAGTTGGGCGGCGGTACCGGCACGAGCGGCGAAGGGCTCGCGAAGAGCGGCACCGGCCGCGGCGCAGGCGGCAACGCCACGTCGCCGGGCTATGCGGAGAAGGTGCAGCGGCGCGTGCGGCCGAACATCCGTTGGGGTGGCGAAACCGCTGGCCTCGAAACCGTGGTGGCAGTGCGCTGCTCGCCGTCCGGCACCTTGCTTTCGGCTTCGATTACTCGCTCGAGCGGCAACGAGCAGTGGGACAACGCGGCGCTACGCGCGGTGCAGAGTTCGGACCCGATGCCGGTCGACATCGACGGCAAGGCGCCCGATCGTTTCACGATCACGCTGCGGCCGGCTGGAGGCTGATCACGGCCGCAAGCCGCGTCGCCACGTGGGAACGAATCGTGCAACCGGGGGTCTGTTCTGCATTCCCCAGACACTTGAAAACGCTTTTTTTCGGAACCTATACAGCATGAGTTTGATGACGAAGCTTGGCCTCAGAACGCTGGTCGCATCCTGCCTGATCGCAGCCGGCACTGCCGCACACGCCCAGTTGAACGTGCTCGTCACCGGCGTCGGTTCGACTCAGTTCCCGATCGCGACGGCCAATTTCGCCAACGAGGCGAACTCGCCGCAGCAAGTCAGCGCGATCATTCGTCAGGACCTGCAAAGAAGCGGCAAGTTCACGAACATCGACGCGGGCGGCACGCCGGTTTCGGAGAGCGACTCCGTCGATCTCGGCGCATGGAAAGCCAAGGGCGCGGACGCGTTCGTATCCGGCAGCGTCACGCGTCTGTCGAACGGACAGTACGAAGTGCGCTTCCGTCTCTATGACACGGTGAAGCAGCAGAACCTCGGCGGCCTGTCGCTCGTCAGCGCGGAAAGCGGCCTGCGCATGAGCGCGCACAAGATCGCGGATTACATTTACGCCAAGTTGCTCGGCGGCCGCGGCGTATTCGCGACGCGTCTGTCGTACGTCATTCAGACGGGCGGACGTTATCAGTTGCAGATTTCGGACTCGGATGGCCAGGACGCGAAGATCGCCCTCTCCAGCCCGGAACCGATCATCTCGCCGGCGTGGTCGCCTGACGGCACGAAGGTCGCCTACGTATCGTTCGAGCGCAAGAAGCCGGTCGTCTACATCCACGATCTGCCGACGGGCCGTCGCGTGGTCGTATCGAATCAGAAGGGCAACAACAGTGCGCCGGCGTGGTCGCCGGATGGCCGCAAGCTCGCGGTGGCGCTGTCGCGCACGGGCAATACGCAGATTTTCGAGGTCAACGCGGACGGCTCGGGCCTGCGCCGTCTCACACAGGGCAGTTCCATCGATACCGAGCCGGCCTACTCGCCCGATGGCACTTCCATCTATTTCACGAGCGACCGCGGCGGCCAACCGCAGGTCTACAAGATGCCGGCGGCGGGGGAAAACGCCGGCGCGGCCCAGCGAGTCACGTTTGCGGGAAGCTACAACACGAGCCCGCGCGTGAGTCCGGACGGCAAGCAACTCGCGTACATTTCGCGCACTGGCGGCGGCTTCAAGCTGTATTTGCAGGACCTCGCGTCCGGCACGGCGACGGGCCTCACCGACACGACGCATGACGAATCGCCGAGCTTTGCGGCGAATGGTCAGTACATCCTCTACGCCACCCAAGTGAACGGACGTGGCGTGTTGGCAGCCGTGTCGACCGATGGTCGCACGCGGCAAGTCTTGTCCGTACAGGGCGGTGCGGTGCGCGAGCCGTCCTGGGGTCCGTTCATGCAATAAGTCCTGCAACAACGTTTCACTTACAACGTTCAGCTACAACACAAGGAGAGGTACCATGATGTCGAAACTTCGTATCGGCCTGGCAGTTGCGATGGTCGGCGCATTGGCGGCGTGTCATTCGGGTGTAAAGCTCGATGAAGGCGCGAACAAGGGTGCGGGCACGGCGCAGCCGAACCCGCGTGACGTCCAGACGGTCAATGTCGACCCGCTGAACGATCCGAACAGCCCGCTCGCGAAGCGCAGCATCTATTTCGACTTCGACAGCTATGCCGTGAAGGACGACTATCAGCCGCTGCTGCAGCAACACTCGTCGTACTTGAAGGGCCATCCGGAGCGTCACGTCCTGATTCAGGGCAACACCGACGAACGCGGCACGAGCGAGTACAACCTCGCGCTGGGCCAGAAGCGTGCGGAAGCCGTGCGTCGCGCCATGTCGCTGATGGGCGTCGCGGATTCGCAAATGGAAGCCGTGAGCCTCGGCAAGGAAAAGCCGAGGGCGACGGGCCACGACGAGTCGTCGTACGCACAGAACCGCCGTGCGGACCTCGTCTACCAGCAGTAATAGCAACACTCTCAGTCACGTAACCAGTCACGGGTGAGTCGCCCTATGTTGTATCGCTTTCCTTTGCTGCGGATGACCGCAGCCGCGTGCGTCGTCGGTGCGGTGATGGCGGGCGTGCCCGCGCACGCCGGTGTCTTCGACGACAACGAAGCGCGCAAGGCCGTGCTCGATCTGCGCACGAAGACCGATGGCCTCGGCAATCAGTTGTCGGCGGCGCAGCGCACGATCCTCGATCAGTCGAACCGTATCGATCAGTTGAATCAGCAGGTCGCCACGCTTCGCGGTCAGAACGAGGATCTGGCGAATCAGGTCGCGACGCTGCAGAAGCAGCAGAAGGACTATTACGCCGATCTCGATGCGCGCATGAAGAAATTCGAGCCGCAGCAGCAGACGGTCGACGGCGTGACGGGTTCGGTCGAGCCCGGCGAGACGGAAGCGTTCAACGCGGCGTCGACTCAGTTCCGTAACGGTGACTACAAGAGCGCCGCGGCGTCGTTCAAGACGTTCGTATCGAAGTACCCGCAGAGCCCGTATCAGCCGACCGCGCAGTATTGGCTCGGCAATGCGTTGTACGCGCAGCGCGACTACAAGGGATCGACCGCAATCTGGCAAAACCTGGTGAAGACGTATCCGACGCATCCGCGAGCGCCTGAAGCGCTGCTTGCGATCGCGAATAACCAGATCGAACAGGGCCAGAAAGCGGCTGCGAAGCAGACGCTTCAACAGATCATCTCGCAGTATTCGGGCACCGAGGTCGCGCAGTCTGCGCAAACGAAGATGTCGCAAGTGAAGTAAGCGAAGCTTCGGCTTTCGCGCCTCTCGATGAGGACGCCCGCAGGCTTGCATGCCTCGGGCGATTCTCTTATCGGGAATCGGCGAGACCGGTTGACAGCATCGGAAATCGCCGATTATAATTTCGCCTCTTTCGGGTCGTTAGCTCAGCTGGTAGAGCAGCGGACTTTTAATCCGTTGGTCACAGGTTCGAATCCCGTACGGCCTACCAAAGAATCAAAAAGGGCTACGCAATCGCGTAGCCCTTTTTCTTTTTTCGCGCCGTTCTGCGTTTCCCTGCCGCGCGAAACATAGTCCTCCGGACCAATCCCCTCCCGCATCGGGACACAATCTGTCCCTGTCCTTCCTATAATCGAGCCATGTCTTTTCCGCTCGATTCCCCATGACCTCCAGCCTCGACGAAGCTATTCTCCGCGTGCTGCCGACCGAGCGCGACGCCGTCGCCTGGCTGTCGACGCCCGAAGTGCGCAGGCGGCTCGAGGAGCGCGGGCATCGCGTCGGATACACGAAGAAAGTGCAGCGCCATCTCACTGCGCTCGAAGCCGAATCGCGCGTCATTTCGACGATCAACGGCCGCGAACTGCTCTGGCAGCGCAAGCCGTGGCTGCATGGGCTGCAGGAAGGCGTCGGGCTGATGAGCGCGTCGGAAGCCGTCGCGTTCCACATCCTTCAGCGCTTCGCCGGCAACAAGCTGCCGAACGCAGTGACCAAGGACATCGACCCGCTCTTTCAGGCGGCCGAAGCGCGGCTGTCGCAGGAGAAGGCGGATAGCCGCATCTATCGCGCGTGGGCGGACAAGATCGATTCCGTCGATGGCGCCTTCACGCTGATTCGCCCGAAGCTGCGTCCGGACATCTTCAATACCGTCGCCACCGCGACGTTCTTCGAGCGCGAACTGCTCGTGCAGTATCGTCCTGCCTACAAGGGCGAAGGAAGCGCCGATCAGAAGACGAGGCGGCTCTGGCCGCTCGCGCTCGTCGAATCGGCGGGCGTCATGTACATGGTCGCGCAGGACCCGGGCCGCGCCCCGCGCATCGAACAAGGCGAAAAGGAAGCGGCGCGCGCGCTCTATCGGCTGGACCGCATTCGTTCGGTGACGGAGTCCGGCGAGCCGTTCACGTATCCCGAAGACTTCAAGCTGCGCAAGTACATCGAAACGCAGCAGGCGTTCGACTTCCTGCCCGAGCCGCCCGTGCGCCTCGAACTGGCATTCGAAGGAAGCGCGGGCAATCAGTTGCGCGAATCGCCGATGTCGAAGGATCAGCAGATCGACACGCTCCCCGATGGCCGCATGAAAGTGACCGGCACGGTAACGCCCAGTCTCAAGCTGCGATGGTGGCTGCGCGCGCTCGGCGCGGGCGTCGAAATTCTCGCGCCCCGCTCGCTGCGCGACGAGTTCGCCGACGATTATTCGAAGCTCGCAAAGCGCTATGCCGCGCACGAGGACGCCCGCGCATGAGCGACGAAACGCCGACGAGCATCCTTCAAGCCGCAGCGTGGCTGCGCGATGCCGATGGCCTGCTCATCACCGCCGGCGCGGGCATGGGCGTCGATTCGGGCCTGCCGGATTTTCGCGGGCCTGAAGGCTTCTGGCGCGCTTACCCGGCGTTGCGGAATCATGGCTTCTCGTTCGAGGAGATGGCCAATCCGGCGGGTTTCACGCGGCATCCGCGGCTCGCGTGGGGCTTCTACGGGCATCGCCTGGCGCTGTATCGTGCGACGCAGCCGCATGACGGCTTTCGCCTGCTTCATCGTTGGGCCGCGCGGATGGCCCATGGCGCATTCGTCTTCACGAGCAATGTCGACGGCCAGTTCCAGCGCGCGGGCTTCGCGCCCGAGCGCGTCGCGGAATGCCACGGCTCGATTCACGCGATGCAATGCATCGAGCCCTGCACCGGCGATATCTGGGCCGCCGACGGCTTCGATCCGGTCGTCGACGAAACGCGCTGCGAACTCGTCAACGCGCTGCCGATGTGTCCGCGTTGCGGGCGCATCGCGCGTCCGAATATCCTCATGTTCGGCGACTGGAACTGGCTCGACACCCACGCCGCGCATCAGGATCGCGGGCTCGCCGCCTGGCTTCAGGGCGTCGAGCGGCTGGTGGTCGTGGAGATGGGCGCGGGCCGCGCGCTGCCGACCGTCAGACGGTTCAGCGAGCGACACGGCCCGCGCGTGATCCGCATCAATCCGCGCGAGCATGGGATTGCGCCGGGCGTGGGCGTCGGCATCGCGGGCGGCGCGAAGGAAACGCTCCTGCGCCTCGATCAGCTCATATAGCGCACGTTGACCTGCGGCCCGAACACGTCGCGCACCATGCCGACGAGATGATCGTGGTGGCTCAGGAAAATCACCTGCGTGCGCTTCGCTAGATGCGCGAGCACGCGCAGGCCGGCGCGGGCGCGGGCATCGTCGAAATTGATGAAGAGATCGTCCGCGACGAACGGCAGCGCCGATGCCTTCTCGCCGTGCTCTTCCAGCGCCGCGAGGCGCAGCGCGAGATACAACTGGTCGCGCGTGCCCTCGCTCATGCCGCCGATCTCCACATGCTCGCCGCTCGCCGCGCGCACCGCGGCCAGCGCCATCGGCTGGCGATCGTAATCGACGACGAGCCGCGAGAACGTGCCCAGCGTCAGCTCGCAGAAAATGGCGCTCGCACGCGAAAGCATCGGGCCCTGGCGGCGTTCGCGATATCGGTCGATGGCCCATTTCAGCAATGTCGATGCCGTTTCGACCTTCACGAAGCGTTCCGCTGCATCGGCCATCGCGGACAAGGCTTCCTGACGCTTCGCCTCCGCGCGTGCGGCGTTGGCCTCGCCGGAAATGGCGGCCAGTTCGCGGTTCGCGGCGGCAAGTTCGGCGGCGAGTTCCGTCGATGCGTGCACCGACTCGTTCAGCGCCCCGCCGATCAATGAAAGCTCCGCCTCGACGCTGGCGATGTCCGCGCCCTCCACGTCCGCGATGAGCGCATCGAGCGTCAGCCCGTCGCCGCCTTTGATGAACGCATCGCGCGCGTCGTTGACGGCTGCGATCAGTTCGCGCTTGCGCGTCGACTTCGCGATGCGCGCCGCGAGTTGATCCGGCGTGTCGACGCCCGCGAGTTCGTAGAGCGGTCGAAGGCTCGCGCGCGCGTCCTCGACAGCGGCTTTCGCCGCGCTCATGTGCCCGTTCGCCGCCGCCAGTGCCTTCGTGAGGCGCTCGGCTTCAGCGCGCGCCCCGCACGCGCTCTCAAGGCGCGTCGACAATTCGAGCGACACCCCGTTCGCTTCCAGCGTGGCGAGTTCGCTATCGACCAGCCCCGCAAGCCGCGCCGCATTGGAGGCCAACGCCGCGAGCGACGCACGCATCACGTCGATCTGGCCGCTGCGGATCGCATCCACCTGCACGAGCTGCTCGCCGATTCTCTTCACGATGCCGATGGCCGTCTCCGCCGCCGACTGCGAAGCCGCTGCAACCGCGACGCCCGCCTTTTCGACTGCGGCTGCCCACTCGCCTTGCCAGCGCGCGAACGCTTCGTTCGCGGACTTAGCCGTGGCTTGCCGCGCGACGCTTTCGGCGCGCGCCGTGTCCAGTTGCGCGCTGACATGACGACGCGTGAGCATCGCCGCATCGATTTCGCCGATGTGCGTTTCCGCGATGTCGCATAGCGTGTCGAGACGCGCGGACGTATCGACGGCGACGCCCGCATCGCCCAGATGGCGCGCAAGGTCGTCGCGATGCGCGGCGGCATCGGCGGATTCGCGGGCAAGCTCGGCGCTGTGCTTATCCAGCGTTTGCGACGCCGCGAGCGCCTGTTCGCGGCGCGCGAGCCACGACGGAACGTCGTCGAGCGCCATGTCGGCAATCTGCGATTGCGCGGCGAGCGCGCGCCACGATGCGTCGAAGTTTTCGAGCGCAGCCGTTGCGTCGCGTTCCGCTTGCCGGCGGCGCTCGACGGTCTGCTCGTCCGCCGCCACGCGGCGCTTCAACGTGGCAAGCTGCGTCGACTGTCCGACGGAGCCGAGCTGACGGTCGGCGAGCTCGTCCGCCGCGCGCATCGTGGTTTCGAAAGGCGTCGCGCCGGTCGAGAGCGTCACTTCGCCCGAACGAATTGCTTGCCATGCCGCGTCGCGCGCATTACGCGCATCGCGCACTTCATCGCCGGTCACGACCCGATGCGTCTCCACGAAGTCGCCGAGTTCGGTTCGCGTGGCGTCGAGCGCGTCTTGCGCTTCCTTCAGGCGATCGACGGCCAACGCGACGCGCGACGCCAGCGCCTGCCGCTCGTCGCGCATCGACGCGATGCGTTCGGCTGCCGGCAAGGTCATCGCCCGCAATTCGGCGAGCGGGCGCGTCCACTTGCCGAGCGATGCCAGCCCCGCTTGCAGCGCGTATTCGGCCTCGCGGCGGGCATCGTCGAGACGGCGCTGCGTCGCGTCGGTATCGCGAACCTTTTGCGCCGCACGCACGGCGGCACGCAAGCCGGGCGCGACGTCGGCGCTCGCGATGGCGGCGAGGCGCGCGTCGAGCGCAGCGATTTCCGCGACGCCCTCCTCCACCGCCTGCTGCGCATGGCGCGCGGCGAGTTCGAGTTCACCGCGTTCGAGCATGAGACTCGACACGGTCTGCAACGCGAGCGGCCCCGGCAGCGATCGGCGCGCGCCGGCTTCGTCCTGCGGCCAGCCGAGTTGCGCGCAGTCCTGCGCGATCTGCCGCAGACGCGCAGCGACGTCCTGCTCGAGCCGCGTGATTTCGTCGGCGTGATTCGCGCACTGGTGCCGCGTCGCTTCGAGCGCGCGAATGTCCGCTTCGACTGCGAGCAGCGTCTGGTCGATGCGAATTTCGCCCAGTTCCTTCTTCAGTTGCCCGACGTCGTTCGCGTGCAGATCGAGCGCGGTTTGCGCTGAGGCAAGCCGTGTCAGCGCGTTCTGCAGCGTGGCTTCGGCGTTGACGGGGAGATCGGCGGTATCGTCGAGTTCGTTCAGTTCCGCCGACTTCTCGCGCCAAACGTTCAGATAAGGCGCGACGCGCCGGATGCGTTCGAACCGCGCCCGCTTCGCTTCCAGTTCCGCGCGACGCGCTTCCTGCTCGCGGCTGCGCTCCTGCACGTCCTCGACCGCGCCGTGTGCGCGACGCCACTGCGCAGTGCGCACGCTCGCGGTCTTGAGTTCGGCGGTGGCCTCTTCGTATTGCTTCAAGCCGATGTAGTAGGTGCGCCCGCTCGCCCGATGCTTCGTCCAGATTTCCTTCGCTTCGTCGGCAAGACGCTGGCGCACCTCGCCCAGGCTCGCAATGCCCGCAGCCGATTGAAACAGCACCTGCCCGACATCGCTCGATGCATCGAGAATGCTCTTGCTTCCCTGAATCAACGTCTCGTGATCGAGGCAATACATCTGCTCGAAGAAGCTCTTGTCAGCGGTGCCGAGGAACGGTGCGAGCGCGTCGGCGGTGAGCGCGTCGCCATTGGGCGTGACGAGCGGCGACTTGCGGCTCTTCGTGCGATGGAACGCGATGCCCGCGCCGTCCTTCTGCAGCTTGCCACCCACCCGCAGATCGCTTTGCGGATGCCGGAACGCGAGCGGCGAACTATGCGGCATGCCGAATAACAGTTCAGAAATGGCGGTCTTGATCGTCGATTTACCGGCTTCGTTGGGGCCGACGACGAAGTGAAAATCCTGTTCCGCCGATGGAAACTCGACGGCATGATCGGTGAACTTGCCGTAGCGGATGAGATCGAGCTGACTGATCCGCATGCGTCACTCCGCGTCCGCGAGTTGCGCGATGAGACCGCAGCGCACTTCGCTCACGAGCTTCGCCAGGTCGCCGTCGCGCACGTATTCGAGCTCCGGCACGGACTTTTGCAATTCAGCCGGCGCCTGCGATGCCAGGGTGATGAGCCGATCTTTTAGCAACGCGAGAAATTCGGGATCGGATTCGGCTTCGATCAGCAGGCCGTGGAGATCCGCGAGCGCATCGGCGGCGCCGTCGAGCCGCGATGCCGCGAGGTCGCGCGCGATCGGCTGCGTCGTTACTTTCACTTTTTCCAGCCACAGTGAGTCATGACTGATCGCCGCGATCTGCGCGAGCACTTCGGCGCGCAGTTGCGTCGCGTTTGCGAAGAGTTCGCCGTGCGCCTTCGTCGCGCCGGTGACCGTCACGCGCACCGCATGCGGCACGGGCCGCTCGGCGCGCTCGATCAGCGCTTCGAGCGCACGCCCGGCCGCGCGCGCGACTTCATCGAGCGTGGCGAGGCCGGCTGCATCGACGGTGACGGATTCCCAGCGCAACACGTCGATGAAAAGCCGCTCGACGCTCACCTCGTCCGACTCCGACACGTTGACGATCACCGCGCCGCGCCTTCCCGTCTCGCGGATGTTGCGCCCTTGCAGGTTTCCCGGAAACACGATCGTCGACGCTTCATCCCACATCGCGAATTCATGCACGTGGCCGAGCGCCCAGTAGTGATACTCGCGCGCATGCAGTTCGGCGACCGTGCACGGCGCGTAGTTCGCATGCGCCGACGATCCTTCGAGCGCCGTATGCAGCACGCCGATATTGAAATAGCCGTCGACCGGCGACGGATACGCGGTCGCAAGATTGGCCGTGACCGCCTTGTCCTTGAAGCTGTGACCGTGCAGCGCGACCTTGAGCGCGTCGATGCGATACGTCTGCGGCTTCCTCGTCGAGAACGTGTGAACGTTGTCGGGCAATTGAAGCTGGCTCGTCATCTCGCTTTCGGCGTCGTGGTTGCCATAGAGGACGTAGACGGGAATGTTCGCCCGGCGCAACTTGCCCATCTCCTTGCAGAAGAAGATGCCGGTGTTGTGATCGCGCCAGGTGCCGTCGTAGAGATCGCCGGCAATGATCATGAAGTCGACCTGCTCGTCGATGGCGATCGACACGAGCTTCGAGAACGCCTCGCGCGTCGCGTTGCGCAGCATGTCGGCGGGCGCGTCGGCGTAGGCGGACAGGCCGTGCAGCGGGCTGTCGAGATGAATGTCGGCCGCGTGGATGAAGCGCATCGCGTTGTCTTCCTCTTGAGTGTTGGTGTCGCGCCTGACGCACCCGGACGTCGATGCTTGCACGTGAACTAGACACTTCGCGTCCCGGTCGCGCGCACGATCCGGCATCGGTAAGAGACACGATGTGTCCCGGCTCGAACGGACAATCATCGAACGTCAACACGAGAGCGAGGTCTACCGATGACAAGTCCCTACACCACGCATAACGTCGATGCCGCGATCGTCCATCTGGAACGCGTCCTGTCGGCGGAAGGCGCGAATTCGCTGTTCGGCCAGACGTATTGGCGCACGCGCGTGCAGCAGGTCAGCGCGACGCACGGCTTGCTGCGCAATCAGCGCATGCGGCTGGACCGGCTGATGACCCGGCTCGCCGATGCCTCCCGCGCCGGGCGGCCGCGATGAGCGCGTCTATGCACGCTCCACGGCCTGTGCAAGCGCAACGAACTCCGCAACCGGCACTTCTTCGGCGCGGCGCGCGAGATCGAAGCCGAGCGCGTCGAAGTCGATTCTGTCGCGATACGCGGCAAGATTGTTGCGCAGCACCTTGCGGCGCTGGGCGAACGCAGCCTTGACGACATCGCTCAGCACGGCGTCGTTCACGGCCGGCAGTTCATGCGGCGCGAACGGAATCATGCGGACGATCGCGGAGTTCACTTTCGGCGGCGGATTGAACGATTCGGGCGGCACGTCGATCAGCTTGTCCATCACGTAGCGGTATTGCAGCATCACCGACAAGCGCCCGTAATCCTTGGTCGCCGGCTCAGCGATCATGCGTTCGACGACTTCGTCCTGAAGCATGAAGTGCTGATCGATGACCTTCGGCGCGAACGCCGTCAGGTGAAACAGCAGCGGGCTCGAAATGTTGTACGGCAGATTGCCGACGATGCGCAGCGTCGGTTTGTCGCCGTCCAGCGCGAGCGCGCCGAAGTCGAAGTCGAGCGCATCGGCGGAATGCACGACGAGCTTGTCGCCGAAGCGCTTCTCCAGCCGGCCGATCAGGTCGCGGTCCAGTTCCACCGCATGCAGCGGCGCCTCCGGCGTGGACAGGCGCGCGATCAGCGGTTCGGTCAGCGCGGCGAGGCCCGGCCCGATCTCGACCATGCGCTCGCCGCGCTTCGGCGCGATGACGTCGACGATGGAATCGATCACGCCCTGATCGACGAGAAAGTTCTGGCCGAAGCGCTTGCGGGCGAGATGGCCCTGATGTTTGGTGGACATACGTGTCTGGTAGATGCGGTCGCCCGCTATGACTTTAAGCGTTGCGCTTGTGCCGCGCCATCGTGACGGCGGCGTCGATCGCGGCGATCATGCTGCCTGCGTCGGCGCGCCCCGTGCCGGCAAGATCGAGCGCGGTGCCATGATCCACCGACGTGCGAATGATCGGCAGACCGAGCGTCACGTTGATGCCTTCGCCGAACGTCGCGTACTTCAGCACGGGCAGGCCCTGATCGTGAAACATGGCGAGCACGCAATCGGCGTTCTTCAGATAGCGCGGCTGAAACAGCGTGTCGGCGGGATACGGCCCGGGCGCATCGATGCCGAGGGCGCGGGCGCGTTCGAGCGCGGGCGCGATGACGTCGATCTCCTCGCGGCCCAGATAGCCGTTTTCACCCGCGTGCGGATTGAGTCCGGTGACCAGGATGCGCGGCGCGGCCAGGCCGAAATGCGCGCGCAAATCATGGTCGATGATGCGCAGCGTATCGACCAATCCGTCGATGGTGATGGCGGCGGACACATCCTTGAGCGGCAGATGCGTCGTGGCAAGCGCGACGCGCAGCGGGCGCTCGCCCGTGCCCGCGAGCATCATCACGACGCGCGGCGTGTTCGTGCGCTCCGCCAGATATTCGGTGTGACCGGTGAAGGGCACGCCGGCATCGTTGATCGTGCTCTTCTGCAGCGGCGCGGTGACGATGGCGTCGAAGCGGCCAGCAACGGCGCCGTCGATGGCGGCGTCGAGCAAGCCGAGCACGTAGCGCCCGTTGGCGGCATCGAGCTTGCCCGCTTCGGCCGGCGCCGCGAGCGCATGATGTTCGATGCGCACCGCCTCGCCGCTCGCGGGCCAGCCAGCGCCCGCCCGCGCTTCCAGCAGCGCGCGGTCGCCGAGCACCGCGAAGCGCACCGACGGCCAGCGCGCTTGCGCTTCACGAAGCGCCACCGCCGTCAGTTCCGGACCGACGCCCGCCGGCTCGCCCGTCGTGATGGCGACGGTGACGGCGGCGGTTTCGTCCGGATGAGCGGCGGTGTTCATCAGGCTTACTGTTGCGCCTCTTGCGCAGCGATGCCCTTGTATTGCACGTAGGCGGTGTCGCGCAGTTCACGCAGCCAGTCCGAGTACGCCTGTTCAGCCTTGCGCTGGCCGATCGCCTGACGCGCGATGTCGAGCTGTTGCGTCGCGGACCCTTCGGCCTCGCGGCGGCTCAGCACCTGAATCAGGTGATAACCGTACTCGCTGCGCACCGGATCGCTGACCGCGCCGTCCTGCAGGCTGTTCATCGCGCGTTCGAACTCGGGAACCGTTTCGCCCGGGCTGATCCAGCCGAGGTCGCCGCCCTGCGACGCCGAGCCGTCCTGCGAATACGTGCGCGCGAAGTTGGCGAAGTCGCCGCCCGACGCGAGCTGCTGCTTGATATCGAGCAGCTTTTGACGCGCCGACGCTTCCGACATGCCGTCCGACACGCGCAGCAGGATATGGCGCACGTGGGTCTGCACGAGCTTCGGCGCATCGGCTGCCGTGCCCTGGCTCGCGCGGCGATCGACGAGCTTGATGATTTCGAAGCCGCCATCGGTGCGCAGCAGCGTCGGCGCGACCTGCCCCGGACGCAGCGTCGATACCGCCGAGACGATGCCGGCCGGCAACGAGCCCGGCGTGCGGAAACCGAGATCGCCGCCCTTGGCAGCGTCGGTATCCTGCGAATTCTGCTTGGCCAGCTTGCCGAAGTCTTCGCCCGCCTGCGCCTGCTTGAGCACGGTGTCGGCCTTGCTCTGGACCGCGGCGACATCCGACTCCGGCGCGTCCGCAGCCAGCTTGAACATGATGTGCTGGAGGTGAAGATCGCTTGCGTTGCGCGCGCCCGGCCCGCGCTGGCTGGCGATGTAGTTCGCCACTTCGCCATCGGACACGGTGACCTTGCTGTCGACTTCCTTCTCGCGCAGCTTCGAAAGCGTCAGTTCCGTGCGCGCGTCGCGCATGAACACGGCCCAGGGCACGCCCTGCGCCTCGATCCGCGAGCGATAGACGTCGAGCGTCATCTGATTTTGCTGCGCGAGACGCTGCAGCGTGCGGTTCACGGTGGCGTCGTCGATGACGATGCCGTCTTCCTTCGCCCGCTGCAACTGGATGCGCTCGAGCACCATCTGGTCGAGCACCTGCTGACGCATCTGTTCGACGGGCGGGACCGGCGCGTTCTGCTGCTTGAGCCGCTGCGCGATCAGGCTCGTGCGCTCTTCAAGTTCGCGCTGCGTAATCACGCCGTCATTGACGACCGCGACGACGGAATCCGCGATCTGCACATTGCGATTCGACAACGCCTGCGCACCGGCCGGCGAACTCACCATCAGCGCCGCGGTCAGCGCGGCGGCGGCCATTGCCGTCGATCGAAACAGTTTCATGTTTGCCACAGATACTCCATCAAATCCACACTTGACCCATTCGTGCCTTGCGCGTGTGCTCGCGGCGATTGGGGATGCTGTCAGAGAATGCCTGCTTCGCGCCTTACTCGTAGTCGCTGTAGCGAGCGAGCGGCGGAGCCGACGGCGGCGGCGGCTGGTAGCCCTGCACGCTGGCGCGGAACGCGCTGACGAGACCGTTGTCGACCTTCGACAAGCCCTTGAACGTGATCTGCGCAAGCACGCGCGTGCCGGACGAAGGCTGACCGCTCGTATTCACACCGTTCGCGTAACGCTGCGCGCCGAAGCCGAACGCCCAGCAGTCGGCATCGTACTGGAAGCCCACGAGGCCGTCGACGAGACGGTGGCTTGCGAGATCATAATTGACACGCGCGACGGCATACAGCCGATTCGTCAGCGGCCATTCGCCGGAGACCAGAAGCTGGTTGATCGGCTCGTTGACCAGCGTGGTCTGGTTCGAGCGCGTGTACCGGTAGCCGACGTTGATCACCTTGCGCGCGGCGGGGCTGTACGCGAAGCCGATGCTCGAACGCACGAGCTGGTTATTGTCGACATTATATTGGAACGCCGTTTCCGAGGCGAAACCCGCTCCCAGCTTGATTGCCGCGCCGGCGATCAGGTCGGAGTGCTTGGCCTCGTTGATCGGCTGATCCTGCGAAATCGTGACGCGCTGGCTCGTGAAATAGTACTGCTGCGCGATCACGAAACGCGCACGCTCGTCGCCCGTCGCCGGGTTGATGAAGCGCGTCGTCAGGCCGGCGGTCAGACGGTTCGCATCCGCGATCCGGTCGTTGCCGACGAACGTATTCGGCGTGTAAATCTCGGCGAGCCCGAAGTCGGCTTCGGCGGTATCGAAGATCGGCGCAAAGTCTTGATTGCGATACGGCGTATAGACGTAATAGAGCCGCGGCTCCAGCGTCTGAATGTAGTCCTGCCCGAAAAGCCGCACCGAGCGGTCGAACACGAGGCCGGTGTCGAGACTGAGCGTCGGAATTGATTCGGTGAAGTTCTTCGGCTGGTTCGCCGGCGTGAGCGGCTGCCCCGCAACCGGCCCGGTCGCGATGTGGCTCAGGTCGTACGACGCGAAGTGCCACTGCACCTTCGGCGTGAAGAAGTAGCCCGGCGCGTTGATCCCGTAGCTCAGGTACGGGTTGAAATACATGCGCTGACCGTCGGTCGCGCCTTCCTGCGTGATCGTGAAACGCGTGAAATCCGCTTCCGCGCCGTAATCGAAGCCGCCGACGTTGTACTTGTTGTACTGCACGTTCAACTGCGGCTCGCGCGCGTACGGCGGAATGGACGGCTGCAGCGTCTGCCAGCGTTGTTCGCGGGCGAGCACCGACCACGGACCGTTGTTGTACGTGAGCCCGGCTTCTTGCTGATACAGCAATTGCGTGCCGTTCAGGAACTGATTCGACGCGTTGCCGAGGTCTTCCGGATATTGATCGTCGGAGACCTTGTTGTAGTTCACGTAGCCGCCGAAACCGCCACCGAAGTTCTGCCGATGCTGCCAGAAGATCGCATAGCGGTTCGTATGCGTCTCGCGGTCGTTCGGCAGATAGTCGATCGTGAGCGAGCCCGAATACGTGGGCGACAGATAACGGTAATTCGCCTCGCCCAGCACGCCGCGCCGCGACATGATGCGCGGCGTGATGGTGAGATCGCGGTTCGGCGCGATGTTGAAGTAATACGGGATCGTCGCTTCGAAGCCGGTCGTCGAGCTGACTGAGAACGTCGGCGGCAGAAGACCGCTGCGGCGATCGCCCGTCAGCGGGAACGACAGCCACGGGCTCGCGAACACCGGCACGCCCTGGAAGAACAGCACGCCGTTATGAGCGACGCCCTCTTCCGATCCGGTATCGAAATCGAACGACGAACCCTTGATGTACCACGACGGATCCGTCTCGCACTGGCATGCGGTGTACGTGCCGTGATCCACCCGCGCGCGCTCGTTGTCGATCAGGTCGATGCGTTCCGCGCTGCCCGAGCCGCCCGTCAGGTTGAAGTGGTACTTCGGGTTCGTCATGAACCCTTCGTTCGAACCGACCTTCAGGTGCGCTTCCGGCCCGACGAACGCCACGCCGTTATTGATCAGCCTGACATTGCCGAAAGCATCGGCCATGTCCGTATCCTGATCGTAATGAAGCGCGTCGCCCTTGATGACCGTGACCGAGCGGCGCACTTCGGCCGAGCCCTTCGCGGCCATGTCCTCGTCGGACGTGCCGGTGGTCTTGTCGCCGAGCAAAAAGGTCGTGGGCTGCTGGCCGCTTTTCAGCGGACGCTCGAGCAATTGCGGCGCGAGACGCAGGCTGCCGGGACCGTCGAGCGGCTGCGCGTCGGCGGCGGGGCCGGCGAGTTGCGCGTGCGCGAGAGCGGGCATCATGCCCGGTACGGACAGCAACGCGGCGACGAGCCGCCGCCTGCGTGGCTGAGCATCGCCCTGGATCTTCGATACGGGAAACTGTCGTGGCGGCATGTATGGGTGGCGGTTCGATTCCTTTCGCGTCACGCGCCCGATGCCGCCGAGTGAGCGGCCGCGCTTCGCCCGCGTCAATGCCGTGATCGAACTCGACGGTCCGTGGCCATGCAGGGACGACACTCGGGAAACGTTGACGCGGCACGGTCGTCGGCGCCTGGCGCCAGGCGCGAACAGATAGCTCTAGGATCGCTTAAAAAAGTCGTGGGGTATTATATGGCAAGATGTTTTGCCTCTCGAATTTATGACGCACATTCCTGCCGACACCCGCCTCGATCAACTCCGTTCCTGGCTTCAAACTTTCGCCGACCGCCACCGGCTCGATACCGCCACGCTCGCGCCCGCCTCCGCCGATGCGAGTTTCCGCCGTTATTTCCGGCTCGCGAGCCAAAGCGAGCATGGCGATACGCTGATCGCCGTCGATGCGCCGCCGCCCGAAAAATGCCGTGAGTTCGTACAGGTCGCGGGTCTGCTGGAAGCAGCCAGCGTGCATGTGCCGAAGATTCTCGAAGCCGATTTTGACGCCGGCTTCATGCTCGTCACCGATCTCGGCACGACTACCTATATTTCCGCACTCGACGAAAAGAATGCGCGGCCGCTGATGCGCGCGGCCATCGACGCGCTGATCCGCTTCCAGCAGACCGCGCGCGAAGGCGTTCTGCCGCCGTTCGACGAAGCGTTTCTGCGCCGCGAGATGGAGTTGATGCCCGAGTGGTTCATCGGCCGCCATCTGGGCCGTGACGTCACCGCCGACGAACGCAAGACGCTCGACGACACTTTCACGCTGCTCGCGCAAAGCGCACTCGCGCAGCCGCAGACGTTCATGCTGCGAGACTTCATGCCGCGCAACCTGATGGTGTGCGAACCGAATCCCGGCGTGCTCGACTTCCAGGACGCCGTGTACGGGCCGATCACCTACGACATGGCCTCGCTCGTGCGCGACGCGTTCATCAGCTGGGACGAGGAGTTTCAGCTCGACTGCATCGCGTACTACTGGGAGCGCGCGAAGAAAGCCGGCCTTCCCGTCGATCCCGATTTCGGCGAGTTCTACCGGCAACTCGAGTGGATGGGCCTGCAGCGGCACATCAAAATCATCGGGCTGTTCGCGCGCATTCATTATCGCGACGGCAAGCCCCGCTATCTGGCGGACCTGCCGCGTTTCATCGGCTATGCGCGCAAGGTCGCCGAACGCTATGCGCCGCTGTGGCCGTTCGCGCGCCTGCTCGATTCGCTCGATGGCCGCGCCGTCGAAGTCGGCTATACCTTCTGATTCTTCGACACCGCATGACCCATTGTCTAAAGACGGCGATGATTTTCGCCGCCGGCCGCGGCGAACGCATGCGTCCGCTCACCGATACGTGTCCGAAACCGCTGCTCGAAGCGGGCGGCAAGCCGCTCATCGGGTGGCAGATCGAGCGGCTCGCGGCGGCGGGCATCGAGACCATCGTTATCAATCACGCCTGGCTCGGCGAGAAGATCGAAGCCTCGCTCGGCGATGGTTCGCGGTGGGGCGTCGAGTTGCGGTATTCGCCGGAAACCGAGGCGCTGGAGACGGCAGGCGGGATCGCGCAGGCGCTGCCCTTGCTCGGCTCGGGCGTCTTCATTGCCGTCAGCGGCGACGTGTTCTGCGACTTCGATTACACCGCTTTGCGCGATCGCGCCACCGCGCTCGCTCGCAACGAACTGCCAGGCATGCACCTCGTCATGGTGCCGAACCCGCCGTTCCATCCGCGAGGCGATTTCGCGCTCATCGACGGCGCACTCGCGCTCGACGGCGAGCCGCGCCACACGTTCGGCAACATCGGCCTGTACGACACGCGCATGTTCCGCGATCTCGCGCCCGGCACGCGACGGGCGCTGACGCCCTACTACCGCGAAACCATCGCGGAGGGACGCGCGACCGGTGAGCTTTACGCGGGCCGCTGGGAGAACGTCGGCACGCCGGCGCAACTTCAGGCGCTCGATCAGGAACTGCGTCAACGCTAACGGGCAGGCGGCCCGGAATGGGACGCATCCGATGGTAAAATGCGCGGTTCTTCCGTCTTTTCCTCCTAGCCGCAAGCGGCAGCCGACACGCCACCATGTCCGATACCCGTCCCGATACCCTCTTTGCGCTCACCGCGCTTTCGCCGCTCGACGGCCGTTACGCCGCCAAGACCGAAGCACTGCGTGACTGGCTCTCCGAAGCCGCTTTCATGCGCCATCGCGTGACGGTGGAGATTCACTGGCTGATCGCATTGTCGCGTGCGGGCTTCGCCGAAGTGCCGCGCTTTTCCGAAGCGTCCGAGCAGTTTCTGCTGGCACTGGCCGAGCGCTTCACCGCGCACGACGCGGCGCGCATCAAGGATATCGAGCGCGTGACGAACCACGACGTGAAAGCGGTCGAATACTGGCTCAAGGAGTCGGTCAAGGGCCAGCCGGAACTCGAGCGCGCGAGCGAATTCATCCATTTCGCGTGCACGTCGGAAGACATCAACAACACGTCGCACGGTCTGATGCTCGCGGGCGCACGTGAACACGTGATGCTGCCGGCGCTGCGCTCGGTGCACGCGCGGCTCGTGAAGCTGGCGCACGCACACGCCGAACAGCCGATGCTCTCGCGCACGCACGGCCAGCCCGCCAGCCCGACGACGCTCGGCAAGGAAATCGCCAACGTCGCGGCGCGTCTGTCGCGAGCGATCGAGCGCGTCGAGAACGTGCCGCTGCTCGGCAAGATGAACGGCGCGGTCGGCAACTACAACGCGCATCTGTCGGCGTATCCGGAATTCGACTGGGAAGCGTTTTCGAAGGATGTCGTCGAAAACCGGCTCAAGCTCACGTTCAATCCGTACACGATTCAGATCGAGCCGCACGACTACATGGCCGAACTGTTCGATGCGGTCGCGCGTGCGAACACGATCCTGCTCGATCTCGACCGTGACGTGTGGGGCTACATTTCGCTTGGATACTTCAAGCAGCGCACGAAGGCGGGAGAAATCGGCTCGTCGACGATGCCGCACAAGGTCAATCCGATCGACTTCGAAAACTCGGAAGGCAATCTCGGTCTCGCCAACGCGACGCTGCGCCATCTCGCCGACAAGCTGCCGATTTCGCGCTGGCAGCGCGATCTGACGGACTCGACCGTGCTGCGCAACATCGGCGTGGCGTTCGGCTATTCGCTGCTCGCCTACGACGCGCTGATCCGCGGTCTGGACAAGCTGGAAGTGAACGCGGCGCGTCTGAACGAAGATCTCGACAATTGCTGGGAAGTGCTCGCCGAGCCGGTTCAGACGGTGATGCGCCGTTATGGCATCGAGAATCCGTACGAGCAATTGAAGGAACTGACGCGCGGCAAGGGCATCACGCGTGATGCGCTGCAGTCGTTCATCAATGGCCTCGCCATTCCGGCCGATGCGAAACAGTTGCTGCTAGACATGACGCCGGCGACGTATATTGGCAAGGCGGTCGAACTGGCGAAGCGCATCGCCTGAATGCGTTTCAACGCCGCGTGACGCACAAAAAAGCCCCGATTTCTCGGGGCTTTTCGTTTTCTATCGCGTCTTCAACTTTTCCATCACGTTATCGACGATTTGCTCGGGCGGCAGCTCGATGCTCTCCGTGACCGCCTCGTCCTCGCCCGGCTCCTCGAGCGTGTCGAGCTGGCTCTGCAGCAGCGACGGATCGAAGAAATGGCCGGTGCGGTGGCCAAGGCGTTCGCGCAGCACTTCCATCGAGCCTTTCAGATAGACGAAACACACGTCCTTGTCGCCGGCACGCAGCACGTCGCGGTACGAGCGCTTGAGCGACGAGCAGGTGAAAACAGCCGTCTCGCCCGCTCGCTGCTTCTCTTCGATCGCCGCGCGGATCGTCTTGAGCCACGGCCAGCGGTCTTCATCGGTCAGAGGGATGCCGTGATGCATCTTCTCCTTGTTCGCGGCGCTGTGAAAGGCGTCGCCGTCGGTGAACGGACAATTCAGGCGTTCCGCCAGCATTTCGCCGATCAGGGATTTGCCGGCGCCCGAGACGCCCATCGCGATCAGAATCATCGAAGTCTCCTTACACGACCGTCGCGAGCGCGAGGGTCAAACCCAGCCCCATGAGCGAGATGATGGTCTCCAGCAGCGACCATGTCTTGAACGTCTGCCCCACCGTCATCCCGAAGTATTCCTTGATCAGCCAGAAGCCGCCATCGTTCACGTGCGAGAAAATCAGCGAGCCGGAGCCAGTTGCGAGCACGAGCAGTTCCGGGCTGACATGACCGCCCGCGGCCTGCGCGATCGGCGCGACGATGCCGCACGCGGTCGTCATCGCGACGGTGGCCGAGCCGGTTGCCAGACGGATCAGCGCGGCGACGAACCAGCCGAGCAACAGCGGCGACAGGCTCGCTTGTGTCGCGGTCGCGACGATCTGCTGCGAGATTCCGCTGTCACGCAGCACTTGCCCGAAGCCGCCGCCCGCGCCGACGATCAGCGTAATCCCCGCGATCGGCGCCAGACAGTCGCCGCAGAACTTCTGAATCTGCTCGCGGTTGAAGCCCTGCTTTGCGCCGAAGGTCCAGAAGCTCACCAGCACCGCGATCAGCAGCGCGATATCCGATTGCCCGATGAAGCGCAGCAGATCGTTCGGCAGCGTCTTCGGCGTGAAGACGAGGTCGGCCCAGCTTCCGACCAGCATCAGGATGACCGGCAGCAAGATCGTGAACAGCGTGATGCCGAAGCTCGGCAGCTCGCGCTTCGACGCGCTGTCGCCATGCTTTTGCACGAACTGGTCTGCGAGCGCGTTAGCGTCCGGAAGCTTGATGTATCGATGAATCAGCAATGCAAACAGCGGCCCCGCGACGATGGCCGTCGGCACACCAATGATCAATCCGTAAGCGATCGTCTTGCCGATATCCGCGTGATATGCCTGCACCGCAAGCAGCGCCGCAGGGTGCGGCGGAATCAGGCCATGCACGACCGACAGACCGGCGACCATAGGCAAACCGATCACGAGCAGCGACTTGCCGGTGCGGCGCGCGACATTGAAAGCGATTGGGATCAGCAGCACGAAGCCGACTTCGAAGAACACCGGCAAGCCGACGATGATGGCGACGACCATCATCGCCCAATGAATGTTCTTCTCACCGAACAGGTTGATGAGCGTATTGGCGATGCGCTCGGCCCCGCCGGATTCGGCCATCATTTTGCCGAGCATCGTCCCCAAACCGACGACCACGGCGATGTGTCCAAGCGTGTTGCCGTTGCCGGTTTCGAATGCCTTGACGATCTTGTCCATCGGCATGCCGACCGCAAGGCCAAGCAGCAGGGAAACGATCAAAAGGACGAGGAACGGATAAACCTTGTAGCGGGTGATCATCAGGATCAGAACCGCGATTGCGACGACTGCGTAGAGCAGCAGCATGCTCCCGTGGACGGCTGGCATGACGCCTCCTTGATTTTGTTGAGGTTATTCGCGCTTTAATGCGTTCGCCGTTGCTGCACCGCATTCAAAAGCGGTGTCCGACAAAGCGATGACGGGCGCTGGGCAACGGAATTCTACTTGTAAGCGCGCGAAATGACTGCTTCAAGCAGCCTAACGCGGGTTGCCGTGTATGCCTACGACGCAGAGGCGGGGCTAAGGCGAAAAAAAACCGACGTTCGACTGAACGTCGGTTTAGGGAAACGTCACGAGCCGCGATGGCTCGTTTCATTCATTACGCGTCAACGCGCCGGCGCGGATCGTACCGCGCCGCTGCAAGCGAAGTCGAGCTGACGTGCACTGCTTCCGCCCTGCCTGACGCGGGAATCGTCCAGTGCTTGAACCGCGACGACCTGGCTACCTTGGCAGATTTCCGCAGCCTTGACCATGCACGATTGCTGCGATTCAACGAGGCCGGAGCAGGTAACGCGATAGGCCTGCTGCTGTCCGGCGATGTTCAGCTTGTGGGCCGTGTGAGTCATGCCTGTGTCGGTCTTGCAAGCCGACACGAGCCCGAGAGCGGTAACTACCGCGATAAGAAGTTTCGACATCAAGTGAGTTCCAGCTAAGTCCGTACGAATGGAGGGCAGGCGTCCGGGCAGCCCATGATGCGGATCGCCCGGACATCCGGAGCATTAGCTCCTGACCCGCCTGTTACTACCGATACGAGGCATTTGCGCCATACACCGTTCCGCTACGGACCGAACCCGCGCCGGCCTTCAGCACCAGGTTCTGCGTAACAAGCAGATTCACCGCGACCGCCGCTGCCGCATACCCCTGATACGTCGCAGCACCCACACCGACGGACACGTTCTTGTCCTGATCCATGTTCGGGACCATCGCCAAGGCCGTAGCCGCGGCGATGCCGGAGTAGGCGTTGCGGCCCACTTCGGTGACGGAGCTCTGCATGCCGCTCAGCGCGCTGTCCGTGTAGCTTCTGGACTCCGCGACCGCGTCGTTCAACTGGCTGACGTTGACCAGACCCGTGCCTTCCGTACCGGCCTTCACGTTGGTGAATCTCGCGCTCGCCGCCCGCAGAACCGACCGACACGGTGTTTGCGCGGTCTGCCACGGAACTTGCACCCAGCGCAATGGAGTCGTCCGCCGTTGCCTGGCTGTTCACGCCGATCGCTACCGAATCCACACCGCTCGCGACCGCTCCTGCGCCCTGAGCCACGGATTGCTCACCCGTTGCCTGAGCGTTCGCACCACTGGCCACCGAGTGGTTGCCGCTTGCCACGGCCGCTTCGGTAACAGGATTGCCGTCAGCAGCGAAGAACGCGTCGGTCGAAGCCGGCCTGTTGAACAGGATCGACTCCATCGCGTGGACGTATTCTGAGCCGCAGCAGTACGAGATGAGCCGTGCGCCACGTCGCTCGAAGTACTCAGTGGCGTTCGCATCGAACTGGCGCCGAGTGCAATCAGCACATCGACATTGTCCTTCGCGGCCTCAAATGTCACCGTCGGCCAGCGTTCCAGATCCCACGGCAGTCGTTCGTGATCGCAACATCTTCGTATTGACGAGCACGACGCTTTTAACGTTCGGGCAGTTCTTGAGCGCTTTCACCAGAAACACGGCGTTCTGCTTGCTGCCGTTGTTCCACAATGTTTCAGCCTCGTGAAAGGGACCGATGGTGATGCCAATTCGCAACTTCTTCATTGCCGGTTACTCCATTGCCTTGCGGCGCATCCGCTTGACAAGGGGCTATGCCCGGCCAAATACCGCTTCGATCGCTTCTGTGTAAGCCCGAACGTTGTCCTCATTCTCGGGATCGAGCGTGTGGAGGAATTTCCTTGCCGTGGCGCGATAATTCTCGAGGTTCGCGTCGTGCTCCGCGAACGCGCGAAGCAATGCGCGCCCGCCTTCTTCGCAATCGAAATCGTGATAGCGATAACCGCAATCGCCAATCAAATGCGAGTTGTGAATCAGCGGATAACCGCCGTGAAGCGCTTCGTAGTAGACGTAGTTCTGCGGGTTTTCCCACTGGTGGCTCACGACCGCGTCGACCGAATGCGGCACGATATGAGCGAACGGGAAGCGTCCCTCGAAGTTGCCGAGGCCGTGCTTCACGTAATCGAGGCTTTGTGCGAACGCGGCGAACGCGGAGTGCTCCTTCAGCTTGAACGTGTTGTAGGCCCACACGCGTTCCAGCACGTCCGGGTTCTCGCGATGCGCCGCTTCGCAGGCCAGCATCGGGATATAACTCGTCTTCACCATGCAGACGTTCGGCTCGAAGATGCCCACGCGCCAGCGGCGGCGCCCCGGCTGATACCCGAACTCGACGCCCTGCAGCTTCGCCGCTTCCCGCTCGAGCACGACCGGACTCCACAGGTGCGGCATGAGCTTGACCGGCGCACGGAACAGCGTCTCGAAATACGGCTTGCAGCTCACTTCGTATTCCGGCAGCGTCCAGACTTCGTCATAAGGCGAGCCCGTAATCAGCATCGCGTGCTGCAGGTTGAACACCATGCGCTCGATATCGATGACGTAATCGTTGCCGACGCGCATCGTAATGATCTTGCCGCCCCGCTCGCGGAACTTCACCGACCATTCGCGGCCGAGCTGCGCACTCATCTCGATCATCACGTCGAGCTTCGACAAGGCCGTTTCCATGTCGATGAGCGGCACCGGGGAATCCGAGAGAAAACGCTTGGCGTCCTCAGGACCGCCGTCGCCGCCGCCCGTAACGAGGTACGTCGACTTCACGCGCGGCGAGCGCATGAGCAGCATCACGAGGTACAAGCAATTCTGGAAGATTCCGTTTTCCCAGAGCGATTGCTCGCCCTTGCGGATGAAGATGGAAACGCCGACGTTGATCCGCTCCGGCATGCGGGATGTGCTTTCCATGTTCATGCGCCTACTTCGAGCTCGGTTCCATGACAGAGGTTGATCAATCGGTCCGCGAAAGCGTTGAGGTTCACTTGATTGAACGGATCGACCACATCGATTACGCGCTGCGCTCGCGCGCGATAGTCATCGAGCGCGGCGTCGTGCTCGCGGAACGCGCGCAGCAACTGGCGGCCGCCCTCTTGCGCATCGAAGCCGGGATAGTAGTAACCGGCATCCTTTAGCCACGGCGAGTTGTGTATGAGCGGATAGCCGCCATACAGCACGTCCAGATACAGATAGTTCTGATCGTTGCCCCACTGGTGCGACACCACGGCGTCCGAGTACTGCGCCATGAAGCCGGCGATGTCGTTGCGGCCGTGGAACGTCGCCTTCGAGTCCTTCACGATGTTCAGCGAGTTGGCCATGTACGTGAGGGTCGGATGGTCCTTCATGTGCATCGTGTTGAGCACGTGCATGGCGGAGACGCTCAACGGATCGGCGCGATAGGCTTCCTCGCACACGAGCATCGGAATGTTCGATGTTTTCACCACCGAGATATTCGGCTCGTATATCGAAACGCGGAAACCTTGCGGCTGAATGGCCGGCTGATCCGGGTGATCCGGCTGGACCGTGCGGCGCTCGTAGCCGAAACGCAAGTTGTGCTCTTCCACTTCCGCGATGCGCCTTTCGAGAAACTGCGGATGCCAGATGAACGGAATCAGATGAACCGGGCAGCGATGCAGGGTGCGCATCATCGGGACCGACAGCCGATCTTTCGACATGAGCCAGACTTCGTCGTAACGGTCCGGGCGCATGAAATGCACCGGCTTGTCGAAGACCGCAGACTCGGTCAGGCCAACATACGGCTGACCGCAGCAGTAATACGCAACCTTCTTGCCGCGTGCACGCATCAGGTCGAGCCATTGCGTATCCAGCGCGCCGCCCATTTCGAAGATGACGTCCACGTTGTCGGTCGCGTCCGGGATGCGCATAATGCGCAAGCCCTTCGAAGCCGCGTCCACTTGCGGCGGCAACGCGTTCTGGTCGCCGACGTCGATCAGTGCAACGCTTTCGACGAATGGAAGCTTCTGCAGCGCCTCCGCAAGAAAGATCACGTTCTGGCCCAGGCCGTTTTGCCAGATGTTTTGGCCTTGATGCGTGACGACGGAAATCCCGACTCGAATGGTCATTGAATGAACATCCTAAAATTCGAAATTACGCTTTTGAAAAAGAGGTTACGCGACAACTGCGATCACTACGGGCGGCACGATGCAACGTCGGACAGCGCCTGCAGCGGACATTGAGCAATAGTTGCGGAATGCGGAAGAACGGTAGGAGAACGCCGAGACTTCCGTATTGACTTGCTTCCGCAATTAACAATATAAGAAATTCTGACCCTGAATATATATAAAAAGCGTTGGGATTCCCAGTAGATCCCGGATTAATGAGAGTCGTCCTGTGCCATGCTCAAAAAACGATAAGCGTCCTAGTCGCGTTCATTCCGAAAATTGGATTTATCCGATTCACAAATGAACAGATCGATTTGAGATAGGGGAATTGGCTCGCGCTAGATCAGCAGGTGCGCGCGAGAGGTCGGCAGAAGGCAGATGCCAGATGGCCGGGCACGGAAGGCCGGACCGAAACGAAAAAGGCGCGCGAAACCGCTCTCGCAGTCTCGCGCGCCTTCAGGAGAAATCGCTTAGTGTTGCGGCGCCAGTTCGCTTGCGGCACGCGCGAGGCGCGTGACCTCCTCCCAGTTCTGCGCAGCGAGCGCGGCCTTCGGCGTCAGCCACGATCCGCCAACGCAGACCACGTTCGGCTGTGCCAGGAAGTTGGTCGCGGTCTCGGCGGTAATTCCGCCGGTCGGACAGAATTTCAGATTCGGGAACGGACCGTAGAACGCTTGCAGCATCGGAATGCCGCCCGCTTGCTGCGCCGGGAAGAATTTGACGATCTCGTAACCCAGTTCCATCGCAGTGATGATGTCGCTCGGCGTCATCACGCCAGGCAGAAGTGGCAAGCCCGCGTCCTGCGCGGCCTTGTGCATGTCCTTTGTCAGGCCCGGCGACACGCCGAACTGCGCGCCCGCCTTCTTCGCCTGCGCGCAATGCTCGGGCTTGGTGATCGTGCCGACACCGACGACGATATCGTCCGCCAGTTGACTCGCGCGTTCGATAGCGGCGATGCCCGCCTGCGTGCGCAGCGTGATTTCCAGCACCTTGACGCCGCCCGCATGCAGCGCGCGCGACACGTGTTCGCCCTGTTCGACCGATTCGAATGCGAGCACCGGAATCACCGGTCCCAGACGCACGATTTCGCTTACCGTTTTCATGTGATGCGACTCCTCGTTTTTATGCGGCGCCAACGGCGGCGATCCGCGGGTTTCTCTCAGGTTCGAGCGGCAGAATGATCAGTGATGCGTGGCGTGCGCCTTGTTAAGCGCCGAGGCAGCCGCTTTCGCGTTGTCCGACAGCGGGCTGCGCGCCGAGGAAGACCCTGCGCCGTCCGCCTTCCCGGCGTGAGGGGCAGCCGCGCCGATCAGCGCGCCGAACACCGATGCGCCCTCTTCCGCCGGCAGCGCCGCACTTCGGAACACGCCGAACAGCTCCCGCCCGAACCCTGCTTCGTTCTCGGCCTGATGCAGCGGCGCTTCCACTTCGCGCGAGTCCCATTCTGAAGCGTCGACCTCGATATCCAGGACGCCGGCGGGCGCATCGATCACAAGCATGTCGCCCGTGCGCACTTTGCCGAGCGGTCCTTGCAAGAGCGCCTCGGGCGACACATGGATGACGGCAGGCACCTTGCCCGACGCGCCCGACATGCGGCCATCGGTCACCAGCGCGACGTGAAAGCCCTGATCCTGCAACACGCCGAGCAGCGGCGTCAAACGGTGCAACTCAGGCATGCCGTTGGCCCGCGCGCCTTGAAAGCGCACGACGGCGACGAAATCGCGCTTGAGCTGGCCACGATCGAACGCTTCCTGCACTTCTTCCTGCGAGTTGAAGACGATGGCCGGCGCCTTCACCAAGCGATGCTCCGGCGCAACCGCCGAAATCTTGATGACGCCGCGCCCGAGCTTGCCCTGCATCAGGCGCAGGCCGCCGTCCGGCTGGAACGGCTCGCCGATGCCGCGAAGCACCTTTGTGTCGTGGCTCTCGGGCGCGCCATCGACCCACTGCAGCTTGCCGTCGATGAGCTTCGGCTCTTTGGTGTAGTGCGACAGCCCCTTGCCGGCAACGGTCTGCACGTCTTCATGCAGCAGACCACCTTCGAGCAGATTGCGCACCAGAAACGCGACGCCACCCGCCGCATGGAAGTGATTCACGTCGGCTTTGCCATTCGGATAGATCTTCGCGAGGAGCGGCACCACTTGCGACAGCTCGTCGAAATCGTTCCAGTCGATGATAATGCCCGCCGCGCGAGCAATCGCCACGAGATGCAGCGTATGGTTCGTCGAGCCGCCCGTTGCAAGCAGCGCAACGATTCCGTTCACGATCGCCTTTTCATCGACGACATGGCCGATCGGCGTGTAATTGCCGCGCTCCAGCGTGATATCCAGCACGCGGCGCGCGGCCTCGGCGGTCAGTGCGTCGCGCAAAGGCGTGTGGGGATGCACGAACGCCGCGCTCGGCAGATGCAGGCCCATCACTTCCATCAACATCTGATTGCTGTTGGCCGTGCCGTAAAACGTGCACGTGCCGTGGCCGTGGTACGCCGCCGCTTCCGCTTCGAGAAGCGTGCCGCGATCGCATTTTCCGGTGGCGAACTCCTGACGCACCTTGGCCTTCTCGTCATTGGTGATGCCGCTGGTCATCGGGCCGGCGGGTACGAAGATGGTCGGCAGATGACCGAACTGCAGCGCGCCGATGGCGAGGCCCGGGACGATCTTGTCGCAGATGCCGAGGCACAGCGCCGCATCGAACATGTTGTGCGTGAGCGCGACCGCCGTGCTCATCGCGATGACTTCCCGGGAAAACAGCGACAGTTCCATGCCGGCATTGCCTTGCGTGATGCCGTCGCACATGGCCGGCACGCCGCCCGCGAATTGCGCGATTCCGCCGTGTTCGCGCGCCGCCTGCTTGATGATGTCCGGGAAGTTCTTGTACGGAGCGTGAGCCGAGAGCATCTCGTTATAAGACGAAACGATGCCGATGTTCGGCTCGCGCACCGCCTTGATCGCGATTTTCTCCTGGCCTTCGAGACCGGCAAAACCGTGAGCCAGATTCGCGCACGAGAGCGCGCCGCGCGCCGGGAACTTGCCGTGCGCCGCGTCGATGCGCGCGAGATACGCGGCGCGAGTCGGCTTGCTGCGCTCGACAATGCGATCGGTCACTTTCTTGAGTTGGGTATGCGGGGAAACCATCGAAGCTCCTTCGTCTCACTCCCGGCGCGCTTGCCGTCGAGGTTGGATGATCGTTGTGGGGAACGGCGGTCCGGCCTTTGCTGTGTCCTGTTGCCGAGGTCTTCGATGTTAGTAGAAAAACTACATGCCGACAACAGCAAAAAGCGATGCTTTCGCCACTACCCGCATTGAAATAAGCGCTGAAGAATCTGTGATTTACGGGATTTCCCTAAGCTTGAACATATGGCGCATGTAGTATTTGTACGAGATGAATCATCAGCTATAGTCCTCAGCATTTTCAGCATAGGCGAGATTTCCGATGTTGCTGTCCCAAGTCGAAGCAATGCGCGAACAACTGCGGCCATCCGAGCGCAAACTGGCCGACTACGTGCTCGAAGCGCCGCGCGAAGTGCTCGACCTGTCGATGACCGACTTTGCGGTGCGTACCGGCGTCAGCCAGCCGACTATTGCCCGCTTCTGTCAGGCGCTGGGCTTCTCGGGCTTTCGCGAATTCAAGATCCGGCTGGCTCAGAGCGTAGCAGCGGATGTTCCCACCGTTTATCGCGATGTACGCGCCGACGAGCCCGCCTCGGGCGTTGCGGCCAAGGTGCTCGATCGCACGATCGGCGCGCTGATCGCCGTGCGCAACAGTCTGTCGTCCGACAGCGTCGCGAGCGCAATCGCGATTCTGGCCGACGCTCGACGCATCGAGTTCTATGGCGCGGGCGGCTCAGGCATCGCCGCGCTCGACATGCAGCACAAATTTTTCAGATTGGGCGTGCCGTCTGTCGCATATTCTGATCCGCATACCTACACCACGTCCGCAGCACTGCTTGGCGCGGGCGATGTCGTCGTCGCCATATCGAACACCGGGCGCACGAAAGACATTCTCGACGCGTGCAAGTCGGCGCTGAACGGTGGCGCCAAAGTCATCGCGATCACGCACGGCAATTCCCCACTTGCGCGCGTGGCGACGGTCGGATTATTCGCAAATGTCGATGAAGACACCGACATTTTTTCACCGATGACATCGCGCGTTTCGCATCTCGCGATCGGCGATATTCTGGCGGTCGGATTGGCGCTTGCGCGCGGGCCAGCGCTCGCGGAAAAACTGGCGGAAGCGAAGGACGTGCTGGAAGGGCGGCGATTGAGAGCGTAGAGCGGGCGCAGGGCGCGTCGACGTTGAATGGCGCATTCAATTGCCGAAGTTACCGACAATCCCTGGCACGCCTGGTCTCAACGACACGGACATGTTCCTGAGCCCCTTCCCGTTTGGCAACACGAACGGCATCGTGGATGCCTTCACGGTCGGGCTGCCGGGCGTCTGCAAGACCGGCGGGAACTGTTCGAGCGCATCGACGGCGCGATGTTCATGCGCGCCTACATGCAGGACTGGCTAGTGGCGGATACGGCGGAGGAATATGTCGATGCCGCAGTGAGGCTTGCGAACAATCACGAGAAACGCGAAGCGCTGCGCGTACATGCTCGATAAGAACATCGTTCAGCGCTTCTTCGAAGGACGTCCGGAAGTGTTCGGGGAGATGGTGCTCGACCTCGTCGACAAACAAAAGGCCGAACACGCGCCCCTTAGAAAGGCTTGATCACCACGAGCAAGGTTGCAGCGAGCAGCCCGAGCACGGGCAGCTCGTTGAACATGCGATACCACTTGTCGGAGCGCGTGTTCTCGCCGCGCTGAAAAATCCGCAGCAGGCGCCCGCAATAGGCGTGATAGACGATGAGCAGCACGACGATGCCGAGCTTCGCGTGCAGCCATCCTTGCCCTCGTCCGATGCCGACACCGAGCCACAGCCAGAGCCCGCAAGCCAGCGCGGGCACCGCGATGAACGTCATGAACCGGAACAGCTTCCTCGCCATGAGCAGCAGTCGGGCGGTGGCGGCCGGATCTTTTTCCATCGCCAGATTGACGAAAATGCGCGGCAGATAGAAGAGCCCCGCAAACCACGACGCGATCAGCACAATGTGCAGCGATTTAATCCAGAGCATCGCTTGCCTTATTGACGCACTTCGCCGTGGCCCAGCACGACATATTTCAGCGACGTCAGCCCTTCCAGCCCGACGGGTCCGCGCGCATGCAGCTTGTCGTTCGAGATGCCGATTTCCGCGCCGAGCCCGAACTCGAAGCCATCGGCGAAACGCGTCGATGCGTTGACCATCACGCTCGCGGAATCGACTTCGCGGAGGAAACGCATCGCGCGGTCGTGGTCTTCGGTGACGATCGCGTCAGTGTGATGCGAGCCGTAAGCGTTGATATGCTCGATCGCTTCGTCCATGTCGCCGACGATCTTCACCGCCAGCACGGGCGCAAGATATTCGGTGCTCCAGTCGGCTTCGGTCGCGTCCACGAGCGAGCCGATGTGCGCCGCTTCGAGCACCGCGCGCGATTCGGCGTCCACGCGCAATTCGACGTCCTTCGCCTGGAATGCACGCGCCAGCAACGGCAGCGCCTCGCTCGCGATACCCCGCGCGACCAGCAACGTTTCCATCGTGTTGCACGTGCCGTAGCGATGCGTCTTCGCGTTGTCGCAGATCGCCGCCGCTTTCGCGAGATCCGCGCGGTCATCGACGTACACGTGGCAGATGCCGTCGAGATGCTTGATCATCGGCACGCGCGATTCTTCCATCAGCCGCGCGATGAGGCTTTTGCCGCCGCGCGGCACGATGACGTCCACGAATTCGGTCATGGTGATCAGCTTGCCGACCGCCGCGCGATCCGCCGTCTCGACGACCTGCACCGCGTCCTGCGGCAGCCCGGCCGCCTGCAGCCCCTCGCCGATCAGCTTGGCAAGCGCGGTGTTGCATTCGAGCGCCTCGGAGCCGCCGCGCAGAATCGTCGCATTGCCGGATTTGAGGCAGAGCGCCGCGGCGTCGATGGTCACGTTCGGCCGCGATTCGTAGATAATGCCGATCACGCCCAGCGGCACGCGCATCTGGCCGACCTGAATACCGGTCGGCCGAAACTTCAGCCCGCTGATCTCGCCGATCGGATCGGCCAGCGACGCGACTTGCCGCAAGCCTTCGACCATCGTGTTCAGCGCCTTGTCGGAGAGCGTGAGGCGGTCGATGAACGCCGCGTCGTGGCCCTTCTCGCGAGCGCGCGCGAGGTCACGCGCGTTCGCGGCCTTGAGCGTCTCGCGTTCGCGCTCGATCGCGGTCGCGACTGCGACGAGCGCCGCGTTCTTCGCCGCCGTCGACGCCCGCGCCATCGCGCGTGATGCCACGCGGGCGCGGCGGCCGAGGTCGGTCATGTATTGATCGATGTTCATCTGGGTCATTCCGTCTGCCGGTTCCGCGCGCCGGGCGCGGCGTCGCTGAAGCGTGGCGTCAGCGCGATGGGAAAGCGCGTCCGGTGCGTTGAAAACCGGACGCTGAAACAGTCATTCTAAGCCGTGAAGCGTTTCAGCGACGCGGTCGCGCCGGTGCGGCGGCCGCTGCTTTCGATGGCGCGCCGCCCTGCGCGACGGCCATCGCCAGTTCGAACATGCCCGCCCACGGATCGGGCGGCGTTTCGCTGCCGCGTTTGCCCGCGCTACCCGACAGCCCCTTCACTTGCCGATCCAGCCGGGCCGCCAGCGACAGCGCTTTTTCCAGCGCCTCTTCCGTCACGCGCGAAAGCGCCGGGCCGATCAACCGTTCGCGCGGCCCCCAAACGCGGTTCTCGCGCAAAAGCGTGGCGAGCGGCTTGCCGGACGCGACGCCGCGCTTGATGCGCAACAGCGTCCGCACTTCTTCGACGAGCGCCCACAACACGAGCACCGCCGCCTCGCCCTCGCCCTTGAGACCGTCGAGCATGCGCGACAGGCGGCCGACATCGCCCGTCAGCATCGCTTCGTTGAGCTTGAACACGTCGTATCGCGCGACATTGAGCACGGCATCGTGAATCTGTTCGAAACTCAGCACGCCTTGCGGATAGAGCAAGCCGAGTTTCTGGATTTCCTGATGCGCGGCGAGCAGGTTGCCCTCGACCCGCTCCGCGATGAAAACCAGCGCGCGCCGCCCTTCTTCGCCCGGCGCAACGCGCTGACCTTGCTGCGACAGGCGTTGGCCGACCCACATCGGCAACTGCGCGCGCTCGATCGCATCGATCTTCAGCGCGACGCCAGCGCCGCTGATCGCCGTGAACCAGGCCGATTTCTGCGTCGCCGAATCGAGACGTGGCAAGGTGACGAGCGTGACGACGTCGGGGTTGTCGGCGGCGGCGAGCGTCTTCAACGCTTCCGCGCCTTCCTTGCCTGGCTTGCCGGTGGGAATGCGCAGCTCGATGAGCTGACGGTCACCGAATAGCGACATCGACTGCGTAGCGCCGATGAGCGCGCTCCAGTCGAAGCCGCGCTCGACGGTGAACACCGTGCGATCGGTGAAGCCGGCGGCACGCGCCGTCGCCCGGATGCGGTCGCACGCTTCCTGCGCGAGCAGGTGCTCGTCGCCATACACGACGTAGAGCCCCTTCAGGCCTTTGGCGAGGTGCGCTTCGAGCGCGTCGAGCTTCAGTTGCATGATGACCGATAGACCGATAGCCGCCGGCGATCAGAGCGGCGGCGTCGGCAACGGCGCACGCGGCGCGATGCCCGGCGTCTGCTCGCTCGGCAATGGATGCAGCGACCGCACGACGGCAAGCCGGCGCGTCAACTGATCAACCGCGTCCATCCGCATGTCGTTGTAAAGCAGCGTTGCTTCCTGCGATTTGGCGAGCGTGTACTGGTCGCTGTACGTCATTGCACGATTCAGCGCGATCACGCTTTGCGGAATCAGCACCGTGCCGTCGGCACCGATCAACGAGTAAGCCAGGTTGTAAGTCAGCTCGTATTCCTGCACGACGCCCTGCGAGTTCAGGCTCAGCGTGCCCAGCCCCTGCCCTTCGGAAAGGAAGAGCGTGGCGTCGGGCTTTTCCCAGCCCTTGACGATGACCGTGTCGCTGCCGCCCTGCACCATGCGTTCGAGGCGCGCGACCATCTGCGGCACGCCGCCTGACACCGCCAGCCGCTTGAACGCATAGTCCTGCTGGCCGCGCAACTGGAAGCCGCACGCGGACAGCGCGAGCGCGCCGCCGAGAAGCGCCAGGAACGAACGCCTGCGCATGCCGGCTCGCGGCGTTGTAGTTTCGGTACGTTGCTGCACGGCTTGTCCCGTCACACTCACTCCCTTGGCTTCAGCCATCAGACGACGACGTTCACGAGACGCCCCGGCACCACGACAATCTTCTTCGGCGCGCGGCCTTCCGCGAACTTCTCGAACATCTCGTGCGCGATCGCGGCCTTCTCGATGTCTTCGCGCGATGCCGCCTTCGGGACCGTCAGCGCGCCGCGCACCTTGCCGTTCACCTGCAACACGAGCTCGATCTCCGATTGCTCGAGCGCGGCTTCGTCGACCTTAGGCCACGGCGCGTCGAGCAGCGGACCGAACAGCTCCGCGTATCCGAGTTCCTGCCACAACTGGAAAGCGATGTGCGGCACCACCGGATACAGCACGCGCAGCAGCACGCCGAAGGTTTCGTTCAGCACGCCGGCGCTGCTGCTCTTCGCGCCTTCGAGCGCGTTGAGCATCTTCATCGCGGCGGACACGACCGTGTTGTACTGCAGGCGGCCGTAGTCGAAATCCGCTTGCTTGAGCACGCTGTAGATTTCGCGGCGCAGCGTCTTGTCGGCGTCGGTGAGCGTCGATGCATCGAGCTTGCCGTGCTGGCGCAGCGCGTCCGCGTTGTCGTGGCCGAAGTGCCACACGCGGCGCAGGAAACGGCTCGCGCCTTCCACGCCCGCGCCGGACCATTCGAGCGATTGCTCCGGCGGCGCCGCGAACATCACGAAGAGACGCGCCGTATCCGCGCCGTACTGGTCGATGAGCGTCTGCGGATCGACCCCGTTGTTCTTCGACTTCGACATCTTCTCGACGCCGCCCAGCACGACCGGCTGGCCGTCCGCGATGAGCGTCGCGCCGATCGGGCGGCCCTTGTCGTCGTGCGACACGGTAACGTCGAGCGGGTTGTACCAGGTCTTCTTGCCGCTCGCGTCTTCGCGATAGAACGTCTCGTTGAGCACCATGCCCTGCGTGAGCAGATTCTTCGCCGGCTCGCCGAACTTGACGAGACCCATGTCGCGCATGACCTTCGTCCAGAAGCGCGAGTACAAGAGGTGCAGAATCGCGTGCTCGATACCGCCGATGTACTGGTCCATCGGCATCCAGTAATCGGTCCGCTCGTCGACCATGGTGGCGGCGTCCGGCGCGCTGTAGCGCGAGAAGTACCAGGACGAATCGACGAAGGTGTCCATCGTGTCGGTTTCGCGCTTCGCCGCCGCGCCGCACTTCGGGCACGAGCAATTCAGGAACGCTTCCGACTTCGCGAGCGGATTGCCCGTGCCGTCCGGCACGAGATCTTCGGGCAGCACGACCGGCAGATCCTTTTCCGGCACCGGCACGTCGCCGCAGCTCGGGCAGTGGATGATCGGAATCGGCGTGCCCCAGTAGCGCTGGCGCGAGATGCCCCAGTCGCGCAGACGCCACGTGACCTGCTTGTCGCCGAGGCCCTTTGCCTTCAGGTCGGCCGCGATCGCGTCGATGGCTTCCTCTGTCGTCAGGCCGTCGTACTTGCCGCTGTTCACGAGCCGGCCGGCGGTCTTGTCGGCGTACCACTCTTGCCACTCGTCGGTCGAGTAGGTCTTGCCTTCGACCGCGATGACCTGTTTGATCGGCAAGCCGTATTTTTTGGCGAACGCGAAGTCGCGCTCATCGTGCGCCGGCACGCCCATCACCGCGCCTTCGCCGTAGGACATCAGCACGTAATTGCCGATCCACACTTCGACGTTCTCGCCCGTCAGCGGATGGGTGACGAAGAAGCCAGTCGCCATGCCCTTCTTTTCCATCGTGGCGACATCCGCTTCCGCGACGCCGCCGCGCTTGCATTCCTCGATGAAGGCCTGCAAATCCGCGTTGTCCCGCGCGAGGCGCGTGGCGAGCGGATGCTCCGCCGCGATGGCCGCGAAGGTCACGCCCATGATGGTGTCGGCGCGCGTGGTGAACACGCGCAAGAGCTTCGATTCCCCGTCGATTTCATACGGGAAGCCGAAGTTCACGCCGAAGCTCTTGCCGATCCAGTTTTGCTGCATGATCTTGACGCGCTCGGGCCAGCCGAGGCCTTCGAGATCGTCGAGCAGTTGATCCGCGTAATCGGTGATGCGCAGGTAGTACATCGGGATTTCGCGCTTTTCCACGAGCGCGCCCGAGCGCCAGCCGCGCCCGTCGATGACCTGCTCGTTCGCGAGCACGGTCTGATCGACCGGGTCCCAGTTCACCGTGCCCGTCTTCTTGTACGCGATGCCCTTTTCCAGCATCTTCAGAAACAGCCACTGGTTCCACTTGTAGTACTCGGGCGAGCATGTGGCGACTTCGCGCGACCAGTCGATAGCGAGGCCCATCGACTGCATCTGCTTCTTCATGTACGCGATGTTGTCGTAGGTCCACTTGGCGGGCGGCACGCCGTTCGCCATCGCCGCGTTTTCGGCGGGCATGCCGAACGCGTCCCAGCCCATCGGCATCAGCGTGTTGTGGCCGTTCATGCGCAGGTAACGGTACATCACGTCGTTGATGGTGTAGTTGCGCACGTGGCCCATGTGCAGCTTGCCCGACGGATACGGCAGCATCGAGACGCAATAGAACTTGGGTTTAGTCGACGTCTCGGTCGTCCGGTAGACGTCGTTCGCGCGCCAGTTGCTCTGCGCGGCGGATTCGACGTCGGCGGGTACGTATTTATCGTGCATGGTGTGTGTCTGGCTTGGAGCGAATGCTGGGAACGGACCTCGGGAACGACACGGCTGCGCACGCACGTATCGCGTGGCCTTCGCTTTCGGCTTCGGTCTTCGTCGGGAATGCGGCCCCGGCGATGCGGGCGCACCGGACGGGCAAAGGGCGATTATACCGTCGCGGCAGTCCGTGCTGGCGCGCAGAACTTCGTGCGATGAGGCTTGGCGTGCGCGCGTTTCGGGTCAGGCGGCCTGGTCGTTACGCGCTGAATGCCGGGCCGCAGAGCCGAAGCACGCGCATGTCCTCGGCGGTATCGGGCGTTGCTTTAGTGGAGCTTGCCGGCGTCGCCGATGGAAAGCGGAGGAGCTGCGGCGTCCCCCGTCCTGGCCAGGACGATACCGCTCAGCGCAAGCCGAGCACGTCCTGCATGTCGAAGAAGCCGGTCTCGTGCGATTCGAGGAAGCGCACCGCACGCAACGCGCCCTGCGCGTAAGACAGACGGCTCGCCGACTTGTGCGTGATCTCGACGCGCTCGCCGATGCCCGCGAACAGCACCGTGTGATCGCCGACGATATCGCCGCCACGGATCGCCGAGAAACCGATGGTCGACGGATCGCGTTCGCCGGTCACGCCTTCGCGCGCATAGACGGCGCAGTCTTTCAGATCGCGGCCGAGCGCATTCGCGACGACTTCGCCCATCGCGAGCGCGGTGCCGGATGGCGCATCGACCTTATGCCGGTGATGCGCCTCGATGATCTCGATGTCGTAACCTTGCGCGAAATGCTTCGCCGCGTATTCCAGCAGCTTGAGCGTGACGTTCACGCCGACGCTCATGTTCGGCGCGAACACCACGCCGATCTTCTCCCCCGCCTGCTTCAGTTGCGCCTTCTGCTCATCGGAAAGACCGGTCGTGCCGATGACCATCTTCACCTTGTGACGCAGCGCGGCCTCGAGATGCGCCATCGTGCCTTCAGGACGCGTGAAGTCGATCAGATAATCGGCGTCGGCGAACACGCGTTCGACGTCGTCGGTCAGCTTGACGCCTGTGGTCTTGCCGAGAAAGCCGCCCGCATCCTGCCCGAGCTGCTCGACGCCCGGACGGTCGAGCGCGCCGACGAGTTGCGCATTGGAATCGTTGAGAACGGTTTCAATCAGCATCCGGCCCATGCGGCCCGACGCCCCGGCAATGGCGATCTTCATGGCTGTCTCGTAGTGAACCGCGCGGCGAGCACGCGGCTGGATGATGGGGCGCCGCACCGGAAACGCGCGGCGCGAAATCGGGCCGGGCAGCGCGAATGCCGCGCCGTCCCGATCAGGCTGCCGGCATTACTGCGGCATGGTGAACTGCGCCTGGCCACCCGCGTTCGCAGGCGCGGGCGACGTGCTCGCCGGACCGACCGCGCTGCTGTCCGGGATGTTGATCGTCTGCGGCTTGCGCTGCAGCTGGATCTGCGAATTGCTGCCCTGACTGCCCGCGCCGGGCGCTGCGCCCGCGGTTTGCGGCACGTTAGCGCGCACCGACGATTGCGTGCGGCCCGCGGGCATTTCGACCTGCGCGGTCGCGCGATTGGCGGCCTGCGCGGCTTGCTGATTCGCGTCGCCGGCAAAAGCGGCCGACGTGTTCGGCTGCGTGGACGGCTCGCCGCCCGGCGCAGTCAACGCCGGCGCCGATGCCGCCGCGCCCGACGCCGCCGCTGCGACCGCCACCGGCTTCGCGACCTTGACGCCCTTGTCGCCGTCGATTTCAGCGAGCAATTCGAGGTTCGACGGCAGATTCTCTCCGCCCGACCAGCTCACGACGCGATCGCTCGCGAAGTTCACGACGAAGTCACGCTGCTGCACGATGGACGCCGAACCACGCTTGAAGTAGAACACGTAGTCCCAGCGATCCGCGTGAAACATGTCTGTCAACAGCGGCGTGCCGAGTAGCGCGCGGACCTGATCGCGCGACATGCCGACCTGCATCTGGCTTGCTGCTTCCTGCGATACAAAGTTGCCCTGCACGACCGTGATGCGATACGGCGTGATGCTTTGCGCGATCTTCTGCGTGACGCTGTCGTACGTCGAGCAACCCGCGAGCAACGCGGCGAGGGTTGCTGCGATGATGGTTCCCCGCATGCGACGGCTCTCCCTGCAATTCGATAAAAATTTTGAGAACATTTCACCTTTCGCGCACAGCGCCAGAAGGCCGCGCTCCTCTTCACTTTTCACCCGGTGCCGCCTGGATGTCAGGATTTAGAAAAACGCATTACTATGGGAACCTTGAATTGTACTCTAGGGATGCCTAGCGATGACCAATCCCGCCGATCTCAAAAATATCGGGCTCAAGGCGACCCTGCCCCGCCTCAAGATTCTCGAGATTTTTCAACACAGTCCGGTGCGCCATCTGACCGCTGAAGACGTGTATCGCAGCCTGCTCAATGAAGAACTGGACATCGGGCTCGCCACCGTTTATCGCGTGTTGACGCAGTTCGAGCAAGCAGGCCTCTTGTCGCGAAGCAATTTCGAATCGGGCAAGGCTGTCTTCGAACTGAACGAAGGCTCGCATCACGATCACCTCGTGTGCATCGACTGCGGCCGTGTCGAAGAATTCTTCGATGCGGAGATCGAACGCCGCCAGCAATCGATCGCGAAAGAGCGCGGCTTCAAGCTGCACGAGCACGCGCTCGCGCTTTACGGCGCCTGCACGAAGGAAAACTGCCCGCATCGCAAGCACTGAGCATGACGCGCCGCTCGTTGCGGCGCGCTGCGAGAACCGCCGTCCATCGGCTTTGATGGACGGCGGTTTCGTTTCGTCCGTACACTCGGCGATTCGCGTGTTGCCGCCTCTCGCCTGCGTTCGGCGAACGCACAAAAAAGCCGCTCCGAAGAGCGGCTCTGCACGGCTTCAATCAGGCAGCGCTTACTTGGCGTTTGCCAGCGCGACAGCCGTATCCAGCATGCGGTTCGAGAAGCCCCACTCGTTGTCGTACCAGCTCGACACCTTCACGAGACGGCCCGAGACCTTGGTCAGCGTTGCGTCGAACGTCGACGAAGCCGGGTTGTGGTTGAAGTCGACGGAGACCAGCGGCGCGTCGTTGTAGCCGAGGATGCCCTTCAGCTCACCTTCCGATGCTTCCTTCATGATCTTGTTGACTTCTTCGACCGTCGTGTCGCGCGCGGCGATGAACGACAGATCGACCACCGACACGTTGATGGTCGGCACGCGGATCGCATAGCCATCCAGCTTGCCGTTCAGTTCGGGCAACACGAGGCCGACCGCCGATGCCGCGCCCGTCTTCGTCGGGATCTGGCTGTGCGTGGCCGAGCGCGCGCGGCGCAGGTCTTCGTGATAGACGTCGGTCAGGACCTGATCGTTCGTGTAGGCGTGGATGGTGGTCATCAGGCCGTTGACGAGGCCGATCTTGTCGTTCAGCGGCTTGACGAGCGGCGCGAGGCAGTTCGTCGTGCACGATGCGTTGGAGATGACCGTGTCCGATGCCTTCAGCACGTTGTGATTCACGCCGTACACGATGGTCGCGTCCACGTCCTTGCCGCCCGGCGCGGAGATGATGACCTTCTTCGCGCCGCCCTTGATGTGCGCGCTCGCCTTTTCCTTCGTCGTGAAGAAGCCGGTGCACTCCATCACCACGTCGACGTTCAGCTCGCCCCACGGCAGTTCGGCCGGGTTGCGGTTCGCCAGCACGCGGATGCGGTCGCCGTTGACGACGAGGTAATCGCCGTCCACCGACACCTGGCCCGGGAACTTGCCGTGCGCCGTGTCGTACTGCGTGAGGTGCGCGTTGGTCTTGGCATCGCCGAGATCGTTGATGGCGACGATCTCGATGTCGTGCTTCTTGCCGTTTTCATACAAGGCGCGCAGCGTGTTGCGGCCGATCCGGCCGTAGCCGTTGATTGCAACGCGAATCGTCATGGTCTATCTCCTTGGCTTAAAAAAACCTGCTCGCTGACGCGGTTTCACGCGGCCAGAACGGTCTTCGCCGTTGCGACGACGTTCTCCACCGTGAAGCCGAAATGCTTGAAGAGCGCACCGGCCGGCGCAGATTCGCCGAACGTGTCGATGCCCACCACGCCGCCTTCCAGGCCGACGTACTTGCGCCAGAAATCCGTCACGCCCGCCTCGATCGCGACACGTGCCACGCCCTTCGGCAGCACGCGCTCGCGATATGCGGCGTCCTGCTTGTCGAACACGTTCGTGCAGGGCATCGACACGATGCGCGCCCCGATGCCTTCCTTCGCGAGCGCCTCGACCGCCTGCATCGCCAGTTGCACTTCCGAGCCGGTCGCGATGAGGATGATCTTGCGTGCGGGAATGTCGTTGTTCCAGTCGCGCAGCACATAGCCGCCCTTCGCGATGTTCGCGATCTGGATGTCGTCGCGCGGCGCGAACTGCAAATTCTGACGGCTGAAGATCAGCGTCGACGGGCCCTCGTGCTCGATCGCATGCGTCCACGCCACCGCCGTCTCAACGGTGTCCGCCGGACGCCACGTCTGCAATTGCGGAATCAGGCGCAGGCTGGATACGTGCTCGACCGACTGGTGCGTCGGGCCGTCTTCGCCGAGACCGATGGAGTCGTGCGTGAACACGAAGATCGAGCGCGACTTCATGAGCGCCGCGACGCGCAGTGCATTGCGGCTGTAGTCCGAGAACGTCAGGAACGTGCCGCCGAACGGACGGAAGCCGCCGTGCAGCGCGATGCCGTTGATCGCCGCCGACATGCCGAACTCGCGCACGCCGTAGTTGATGTGATTGCCCCACTGGATGCCAACGTGGCCCGCATTGGCGTTTTCCGCATCGCCGGCCGCGCGCACCGCTTTGGACGCCTTCCAGTTGGTCAGATTAGAGCCGGTCAGGTCGGCCGAACCGCCGAGCAGTTCCGGCAACGCGGCCGCGAGACCTTCGATGGCCTGCTGCGATGCCTTGCGCGTCGCGATCGTCTCGGCACGCTGATTCGCGTCTTCGATGATCTTCGCCGCGCTCTGCTTCCAGTCGGCGGGCAACTCGCCCTTCATGCGGCGCGTGAATTCGTCCGCTTGCTGCGCGTACTTCGCGCGATAAGCGTCGAACGCCTTGTTCCAGTCGCTTTCCGCGCGCTGGCCTTGTTCCTTGCCGTCCCACGCCGCATAGACTTCCTGCGGGATGACGAACGGCTCGTAGCTCCAGCCGATCGCCGCGCGCGTGGCCGCGATTTCGTCGCCGCCGAGCGGAGCGCCGTGCGCGTCGTGACCGCCCGCTTTCGTCGGCGCGCCCTTGCCGATGACCGTGCGGCAGCAGATGAGCGTCGGCTTGTCGGACTTCTTCGCCTGCGCGATGGCCGCATCGACGGCGTCGACGTCATGGCCGTCCACGCCGCGAATCACGTTCCAGCCGTACGCTTCGAAGCGCTTCGGGGTGTCGTCGTGGAACCAGTGCTCGACGTGGCCGTCGATGGAGATGCCGTTGTCGTCGTAGAACGCGATCAGCTTGTTCAGCTTCAGCGTGCCGGCGAGCGAGCAGGCTTCGTGCGAGATGCCTTCCATCAGGCAGCCGTCGCCGAGGAAAACGTAGGTGTGGTGATCGACGATCTTCGCGTCGGTCTTGTTGAATTCGGCGGCGAGCAGCGCTTCGGCGAGCGCCATGCCCACCGCGTTGCCGACGCCCTGGCCGAGCGGACCGGTGGTCGTCTCGACGCCCGGCGTGATGCCCACTTCGGGATGGCCCGGCGTCTTCGAATGCAACTGGCGGAAGTTCTTCAACTCGCTCATCGGCAGGTCGTAACCGGTGAGGTGCAGCAGCGCATACAGCAGCATGGAACCGTGACCGTTCGACAAGACGAAACGATCGCGATCGAACCAGTGCGGATTCGCCGGATTGTGCTTCAGGTGGCGCGACCACAGCGCGACGCCAATTTCAGCCATGCCCATCGGCATGCCGGGGTGACCGGAGTTGGCTTGTTGAACGGCGTCCATGGCGAGCGCGCGGATTGCGTTGGCCATGAGGGCGGTCGGGCTGGAAGTCGGGATCGTCATGTCGGGTGTCGGCGGCTACGAGAGCTTGGGGCAGGTGCTGAAATGATCCACGGTGCTTCTTGCCGCATGCCTTCGACCGATGCTTTCGCACCGGGCGCCGGCCCCGCAGCACACCATGTTTTCAGGACCGGAACGACGAGAAACGACGAGGATCGGGAGTCGGTCATTCTAACAGACCGGTCCGGTTGACAGGCGCGCGACGGCGCGTCGAACGTGCGCCATCCGGCAGTTCGCCCGGGCATTCCACGTGCGACGGACGCGGCGTGCGAAGCCCGCGGGCCGCGCCGCCTGCCCGCCTCGTGGCAAAATGCCCGTCAATTGTGTGAGCAACGAAGCCTGAGGAGTACGCTCGATGACCGATCCCCGCCCCGCCGATGTCCCCTGGTTGACGCCCTACCTCACCGTGAAGGACGCGCGCGTGAGCATCGGCTTCTACGAGAAGGCGCTCGGCTTCGTGGTGCGCGACAGCGTCAACGACGACGGCACGATCATTCACGTCGAGATGACGTATCACGGACAGTTGATCGTGATGTTCGCGCCCGAAGGCGCTTACGGGTCGCAGGCGCGTACGCCGAAAAGCGCGGGCCAGACGGCGCCGCAGTCCTTCTATCTTTATGTCGACGACGTCGACGCCACGTTCGCGCAAGCACTAGCGGTCGGCGCTAAGCCGCTGATCGAGCCGCAGGACCAGTTCTGGGGCGACCGCTTCGCCCAGATCGAAGACCCGGACGGTTATCGCTGGGCGATTGCGCGGCATCTGCGTTGAACGGTTCTCAAGTTTCTCATGCCACGTTTCTACGTTGACGGCGCGCTCCTCGCGGGCCAAACCCTTTCCCTTCCCGACGATGTCGTGCGTCACGTGCAAGTGCTTCGCCTCACGCCCGGCGACGCGATCACGCTTTTCAACGGAACGGGCGGCGAGTATCACGGCGTGCTCGTCGATATTGCGAAGAAGACGGCGCTCGTCCGTATCGATAGCCATAGCGAGCGCGAAGCCGAGCCGCCGTATCGCGTGACGCTGGCGCAGGGCGTCGCGGGCGGCGACAAGATGGACTGGCTCATCGAGAAGGCGGTGGAGCTGGGCGTCGCGGGCATCGAACCGTTGATGGCCGAGCGCGGCGTCGTCAGGCTCGCGGGCGAGCGTGCGCTGCGGCGTCAGGCGCACTGGCAGGCGCTCGTGCGCGCCGCTTGCGAGCAATGCGGACGCAACCGCGTGCCGGAAGTCGCGCCGCCGCGTGATCTGTCCGCGTGGCTTGCGGCGTTGCCGGGTGCATCGGATGGCGATGTGCGCCTGTTGCTGTCCCCACGCGCCGAAGTCTCCTTCGATGCGCTGCCCGCGGAGCCGCCGCGCGGTCGGGTGACGCTGGTGATTGGTCCGGAAGCCGGCTTTTCGCCTGCAGAAGAGAAAGAGATCATCAACGCGGGGTTTTCAGCGCTCGGTCTCGGGCCGCGCGTGCTGCGCACCGAAACGGCGGGCATCGCGGTGCTGGCGGCGCTGGCCGCGCGCTGGGGCGGGTGGTGACGCGCTTTCTGGCCGCTCCAACGAAAACAGCCCGATGAGCGTACTCATCGGGCTGTTCTGTATGTGACGCCGACAGTTCAGACGAACGAATAAAACACGCGGAACGCCACGCGTCGTTCGGCCCAGAATTCGGCCGCGTCGCGGAACACATCGAGCAGCGTCTCGCGCCCTTCCTTGTCGAACTTCTGGGCGATCGGCAGTTGATCCAGCACGATCACGAAGCCCGGCTGCGAACCCGCCTTGTGGACGAGATCGGTCAGGCAGTCATACAGCGCGTCGTAGTTCTTGCCGAAATGCTTCGGGAACAGAAACGACAGCGCGATCGTCTCCAACACTTCCTGCTTGCTCTGCGCCTGGCCGAGATACGCGTAGAGAAAATGCTGACCGAGACGATTGGCCTCGTCGGCGAGTTCCTGTACACGGAACGCGCGTATCGACTGCACGATGTTCGGCCGCACCGTCGCGAAAAGAGACTCCGGTTCCTCCTGAGGATGCCCCTCGGCGTCCGCGCTGTGCTGCGGATTCGGCTCGTCTTCGGGTCTGTTGTCGTGTTCTGTCATCCGTAGCCGCAATACTCGCTGGAACAGGTTGCCATCGCCGGTGGCGAAAAGATCACCCGCGACGCCGTTGTCGTGCGCGTAGATGTTGTCGCTCATGCCGTTAATCCCTAGTTATCCCGCAATGCGTTTGAAACTGGCGTAATGGTCGTCCGAGTAGTAGCAATCGTCTGTTTGCTGCTTCGGGCCACCGCATACGATCCGGCGTGCGCCGCGATCCCGCGCGCGCGGCGTGGGGACTGTGTACTCGTGGTAGTAGCCGCGGGGATGCCGCGGCAGTAAACGCTCGCGATTGCCGAACACGACGCCGTCCTTCTCATAAGGAAACGGGCCGCCCGCTTCGATCAGCCTCAGCGTCTCGACCGCTTGCCTCGGCAACTGGGCGACGCTGATTGTCCCGGGGCCATCGCCGCGCGCCTGAGCGACGGCAGGCCGCTCCGCTTCAGAGGACGCGACTGTTGCATCCGGCCTCGCCGACGCCTTCCCCGCCTGATTCGACTGCTCCGCAAACGTGGGCGTGGACGTTGGCCGTGGAGCCGCGTCGCCGTGCGATTCATTCTTGCCGCAACCGCTCAGAACGAGACTCAGAGCGACGATACAAGCGAACGCCGATGCACGCTTCACGAAACGATTGTCCCCGCGTTGATCCGAAATTCGACGACCATGAAAGATATAAGGGTATCGCTAATGACAGGGGGAAGCAACGTTCCGCCGAATTTCGGAAATTTTTTCTCAACTTCGACTCCGGGAAGCTGAAAAGCCGGAGAAAAGGCAGGGATTTTTAGCCTTCGTCTGAGTTACTTTTATCTTTAATGAGATAAAAATGCACGCCGTAGGGATCGAAACCTCTGGACCGGTTGCCTCACCTGTCGCCAGTTTCGCGCGATGCCCGCCATCGCGATTGCTCTGCATTGGGTGGCAACCCCTTGCCTCTGCCCCGAGCGTGCCAGCACCGGCACGCTTTTTTTCGCCCCAAGAAAAACGCGGCAGGAAAAACTCCTGCCGCGTTGTTTGCGGTGACGCCCGAGCCGGATGCTTAGCGCGAGGCCGTCGTGTCCGCGACCAGCAGCGCCGTCATGTTGACGATGCGACGCACCGTCGCCGACGCTGTCAGCACATGCACCGGCTTCGCCGCGCCGAGCAGGATCGGCCCGATCGCGATGTTGTTGCCCGCCGCCGTCTTCAGCAGGTTGTACGAGATGTTCGCCGCGTCGATGTTCGGCAGGATCAGCAGATTCGCGTCGCCTTCGAGCGTCGATTCGGGCAGCACTTCGCGGCGCAAACGCGCGTCGAGCGCGACGTCGCCGTGCATTTCACCGTCCACGTCGAGATCGGGTGCGCGCTGCTTGAGGATCGCCAGCACGTCGCGCATCTTCTGCGCCGTCGGCGCGTTGCTCGTGCCGAAGTTCGAATGCGACAACAGCGCGATCTTCGGCAAGATGCCGAAGCGCTTCACTTCCTCCGCCGCGAGAATCGTGATCTCGGCGAGTTGCTCGGGCGTCGGATCGACGTTGACGTGCGTATCGACGATGAAAATCTGGCGGCCCGGCAGCACGAGCGCGTTCATCGCCGCGTACACGTTGCAGCCTTCCTTCTTGCCGATGACCTGATCGATGAAGTGCAGGTGACGATGCGTCGTGCTCACCGTGCCGCAGATCATGCCGTCCGCTTCGCCCTTCTTGACGAGCATCGAGCCGATCAGCGTCGTGCGGCGGCGCATTTCGAGCTTCGCCATCTGCTGGCTGATGCCCTTGCGCGCCATCATCGAGTAATAGGTTTGCCAGAAATCGCGATAGCGTTCGTCATGGTCCGTATCGACGACCGTGAAGTCGACGCCCGGCGTGAGACGCAAGCCGAACTTCGTGATGCGCTGCTGAATGACCGCCGGACGGCCGATGAGAATCGGCTTGGCGATCTTTTCGTCGACGGCGATCTGCACCGCGCGCAGCACGCGCTCCTCTTCGCCTTCCGCGAACACGATGCGCTTCTTCTCCGGCTCGACGCTGCGCGCAAGCTGGAACACGGGCTTCATCGTCGTGCCGCTGTGATACACGAACTGCTGCAGATGCTGCTCGTAGGCGTCCATGTCCTCGATGGGACGCGTCGCCACGCCGGATTCCATCGCGGCCTTCGCCACCGCCGGCGCGATCTTCACGATGAGGCGCGGATCGAACGGCTTCGGAATCAGATATTCCGGACCGAACGACAAGTCCTGGATGCCATAAGCCGTCGCGACGATATCGCTTTGTTCCTGACGCGCCAGTTCGGCAATCGCGTTCACGGCAGCGATTTCCATTTCCTTCGTGATCGTGGTCGCGCCTGCATCGAGCGCGCCGCGGAAGATGAACGGGAAGCACAGAACGTTGTTGACCTGATTCGGATAGTCCGTGCGGCCGGTCGCGAGCACCGCGTCGGGACGCACTTCGAGCGCGAGTTCCGGCAGGATTTCCGGCGTCGGATTGGCGAGCGCGAGAATCAGCGGCTTCGCGGCCATGCCCTTCACCATCTCCTGCTTCAGCACGCCGCCAGCCGACAGGCCGAGGAACACGTCCGCGCCTTCGATGACTTCCGCGAGCGTGCGCGCGCTGGTTTCGCGGGCGTAGCGCTCCTTGTCCGGGTCCATCAGCTCGACGCGGCCCTTGTAGACCACGCCGGCGAGGTCGGTCACATAGATGTTCTCGAGCTTCATGCCGAGATCGACGAGCAGGTCGAGACACGCGAGCGCCGCCGCGCCCGCGCCGGACGCAACGAGCTTCACTTCGCCGATGCTCTTGCCGACCACCTTCAGCCCGTTGGTGACCGCCGCCGCGACGACGATGGCCGTGCCATGCTGGTCGTCGTGGAAGACCGGAATCTTCATGCGCTTGCGCGCTTCACGTTCGACGATGAAGCAATCCGGCGCCTTGATGTCTTCGAGATTGATGCCGCCGAAAGTCGGCTCCAGCGCGGCGATCACGTCGACGAGCTTGTGCGGATCGGTTTCGTTCAGCTCGATATCGAACACGTCGATGCCGGCGAACTTCTTGAAGAGCACGGCCTTCCCTTCCATGACCGGCTTCGACGCCAGCGGCCCGATGTTGCCGAGACCGAGCACCGCCGTGCCGTTCGTCACCACGCCGACGAGGTTGCTGCGCGCGGTAAAGCGCGCGGCGTTCAGCGGATCCGCGACGATCTCCTCACATGCGAACGCCACGCCCGGCGAATACGCGAGCGCGAGATCGCGCTGGTTGATCATCTGCTTCGTCGGGGCGATCGCGATTTTCCCGGGGGTCGGGAACTCGTGATAATCGAGCGCGGCTTCGCGCAACTTCGTATTGGCGGGAGTCGTCATAAGGCGGGCTGAAAGTGCGGGAATTAGAATAGAGATTCCAACGCATTGTAGCGCCAAACCCTTACGGTTTCGGGACGGCAGTCCGTGCATTTCAGCTATAAGTGCCGTGACCGCCAAACGTCTGATCGCATGGCGCGGCAAGGCTCGCAGCGCATCGTCCTGTTTTTTCGAGATATAGGCGGCGGTTCTCGATCGTTCGGATTCCAGCCTTGTCGTTCTCGCCGTTCCGTTTTTGCAGCGCACAAAAATGACTCATTCGCCGACGATGCTATCCGAGTTCTCTTTAATCGACCGCTTCTTCGCACGCCGCGCGAAAGCGCCCGCGCCGCGTCAGGGCGACGCGCCGCTCGGCATCGGCGACGACTGCGCGCTGATCGCGCCGCCCGCCGGGCATCAGTTGGCCATCTCGACGGACATGCTCGTCGAAGGCCGTCACTTCTTCCCCGATGTCGATCCGCACGCGCTCGGTCACAAGGCGCTCGCCGTCAATTTGTCGGACCTTGCCGCAATGGGGGCGAAGCCGCACGCGTTCACGCTGGCGCTCGCGTTGCCGCGCGCCGATGAAGCGTGGCTCCAAGCGTTCAGCGACGGCCTGTTCGCGCTGGCCGACCGCTTCGGCTGCGCGCTGATCGGCGGCGACACGACGAGCGGACCGCTCAACATCTGCATTACCGTATTCGGCGACGTACCGCACCACGCGGCGCTGCGCCGCGATGCAGCGAAGCCAGGCGACGACATTTATGTTTCCGGCACGCTCGGCGATGCCCGCGCCGGACTCGGCGCGATGCTCGGCGAATGGCAAGCGCCGGACGCTGCGGCATCGGCGTGGCGGCGCGCGCTCGAACGCCCCGAACCGCGCGTGGCGCTCGGCATGGCGCTCGGGGGCATCGCGCACGCGGCGCTCGATATCTCCGATGGCCTCGCCGGCGACCTCATGCATATCCTGAAGCGCTCGAACGTGCGGGCAACCGTCGATGCCGACGCCGTCCCCTGCTCAGACGCCGTGCGCGCCATGCCGGACGCCGCGCGCCGCCAATGCACGCTCGCGGGCGGCGACGACTACGAGCTGTGCTTCACCGCGCCGCACACCGCACGCGATGCGATCGCGCGCATCGGCGAACGCGTGGGCGTGCCGCTGACCTGCATCGGTAGAATCGAATCTTTCGGTTCGCCGGAAATCGCGTGGCGCGACGGCGCCGGCGCTCCGCTTTCTTTGATGTTGCAAGGCTTCGACCACTTTCATGCAGACTGACCCGACTATCGCGAACGCGCCCGACCGGCCGCGTCCCGCGCCGCGCAAGGCGACCGCGCGCTTCATGCTCAACCATCCCGTGCATATTCTGTCGCTCGGCTTCGGCAGCGGGCTGTCGCCTGTCGCACCGGGCACCGTCGGCACGCTCTTCGCGTGGGCGTCGTTCGTTGTGTTCAACCGTCATCTCACGGTTGCCGAATGGGGCGCGCTGATCGTCGTCGGCTTCATTGCGGGATGCTGGTTCTGCAGCTTCACTGCGAAGAGGATGGGCGTCTCGGACCCGTCGGCGGTGGTGTGGGACGAGATCATCGCGTTCTGGCTCGTGCTGCTGTTCGTCACGCCCGCGACCTTCACCGGCCAGTTGTGGGCGTTCATCGTGTTCCGCTTCTTCGACATGGTGAAGCCGCCGCCCATCCGCTATTTCGACCGGCATCTGAAAGGCGGCTTCGGCATCATGTTCGATGATCTCGTCGCGGCGTTCTTCACGCTGCTCGTAATCGCGCTGTGGCGCATGACCGTCTGATTTCATCCCTCTCTTCGAGAACACCGCCATGCCAACCGACACTGTCGTTCACCAACTCGCGATTCGCGTCAGCAACAAGCTGCGCGATGAACGACTGATGCTCGCGACCGCCGAATCGTGCACGGGCGGCATGGTCGCCGCCGCGATCACGGACATCTCGGGCAGCAGCGCGTGGTTCGAGCGCGGTTTCGTCACGTATTCGAACCTGGCGAAGACGGAGATGATCGGCGTGCCCGCCGCGCTGATCGAGCAGCACGGCGCGGTGAGCGAGCCGGTCGCGAAAGCGATGGCCGAAGGCGCCCTGCGCAACAGCCGCGCACAGGTGTCGGTGTCGATCACCGGCGTGGCCGGCCCGGCGGGCGGCAGCGACGCGAAGCCGGTCGGCACCGTCTGCTTCGCGTGGAGCAACCGGCTGCATACGGCATTCGAGACGCTGCACTTCAAAGGCGACCGCGAGCAGGTGCGAACGCAGGCGGCGGCGCATGCGCTGAGAGGCTTGCTGGAGTTTCTCGAACAGCGCGAGCGATGAGAGGCGGGCAGTCCGAAGATGCGGGCGCAGTGGCCCGCTTCCCTGAGGAATACATTCAGGCGCTCTTCACGCCGCCATCCGGCGCGTGAGCGTGCGGTTCATCGATACGCGTTGATCGTGTCGCGCGTCGTTTTCGCAGCAACGGCCGCTGCGTCCGCGTAGTCATCGCCCTTGCCGGCGTAGATGATCGCCCGCGAAGAGTTGATGAGCATACCGGCGCCGTTCGCCGTGCGGCCTGCGCGCACGGTCGCTTCGACATCGCCGCCCTGCGCGCCGATGCCGGGAATCAGCAGCGGCATATCGCCGACGATGCCCCGCACCGCTTCGATCTCTTTCGGAAACGTCGCGCCGACGACGAGGCCAAGCTGGCCCTGATCGTTCCACTTCGTCGCCGCGAGCTTCGCCACGACCTGATACAGCGGCTGACCATCGGACGTCGTCACGAATTGCAGGTCCGAGCCGCCGGGGTTCGACGTGCGGCACAGCACGATCACGCCCTTTCCTTCATGCGCGAGATACGGCTCGATCGAATCGAAGCCCATGTACGGATTGACCGTCACGGCATCGGCCTTGTAGCGCTCGAAGGCTTCCTTCGCGTATTGCTCCGCCGTGCTGCCGATGTCGCCGCGCTTTGCGTCGAGAATCACCGGAATGCCGGGATGCTTTTCGTGGATATGCGCGATCAGCGCTTCGAGCTGGTCTTCCGCGCGATGCGCCGCGAAGTATGCAATCTGCGGCTTGAACGACGACGCGTACGGCGCGGTGGCGTCGGCGATGGTCTTGCAGAACTCGAAGATCGCGTCAGCGCGGCCGTTGAGCGCGCCCGGAAACTTCGATGGCTCGGGATCGAGGCCGACGCACAGGAGCGATTGAGTCCGCGACCACGCGGCGTTGAGAGATTGGATGAAGGACATGTGAGGAGTCGGTGAACGTCGGTGGCACGCATTTTAACGTGACGCAACCGCCGTATTTCGGGTCCTGCTCACCGCGCCAGCGCCGCGCGGCCGCGCGCTTTCGATCCCGCTCCCGCCCGCGTGCGTGGCCTCCCGCGACGTGCGGCCTCGCCCGTGCGCTCGACGGTGAAGCGAAATTCCCGCGCCAGCCGCTCGCCGGGCGCGAGCACGGTCATCCCGTGCGCCTCGCCGCCGCCGGGCAGATTCACCGCGTTGATCGGATGATCGACCGGCTCGAAACAGAAGAAGTCCTCGCCGGGCGGCGCATAGAGCACGTAATACTCGGTATCGGCGGCGATCGTGAGCGACAGGCGGCGCTTCGGCCACAGCACGCTCGTGCGCCCGCTCCAGCCGGTGAACGCGTTGTTCACCATTTCCGATGGCATCGGATAAGCGACGCCGAATTGCCACGCGGGCGGCGCGGGAACGTGACGCACCGGCAGCCAGTCGTCGCCGCATAGCCAAAGGCCGCCCGCCGCGGCGGATAGTTCGGTATCGGCTTCGCGCATCAGAAACGGATGCAACCCGAGACCGAAGGGCAGCGCTTCATCGCCGGTGTTGCGCACTTCGAGCGTGACGACGAGCGTCGCGTCTTCGAGCGCGTAAGTCTGCGCCGCGTGAAACCAGTACGGCTTGCCGTCGTGGCGATCGAGCGTGAGGCGCACGCGCGTCGCCTCTTCCTCCTCGACCTCCCACGCGCCGAGCCAGCCGTCGCCATGCAACGGCAGCGGTTCGTCGGGACGATTCGGCGGCACGTCGACCGCGCGCCCGGAAAACTGAAAATGCCCGTTGCCGATGCGGTTCGAATACGGCAAGAGCGGATAGCACGCGAGCTCGTTCGGGTCAGTGCCGGGACCGGGATCGGCGCACGGCCGGAAGATCGGCACGAGCACGCCTTCGTGACGCCAGTCGAAACGCGTGATGCCGCCGCCGAGCGCCGGCGCGACGTCGAGCCGCAAGTGCGCGTTCACCAGCGTGATGCAGCCTTCGACGTCCGCGCCGCCCATCGCCACGACCGCGGTGTGCGGACCGGGGCGGATCGGCGGTTCGGAGGCGGCGGCGAGGCGCGAGCGGCGAGCGTTCGCCTGCGCGGTGGATGTCGTCGATGCGGATTTCAGCCTTTGCTCCGTGCGCGCAACAGTCATGACTCGTGCTCCATCGAGAGGCGACCGACCCGGCATCGCCGGGGCCAGAGCGGGCGGCGCGTCAGTGCGCGCCGCCTCGTTTTATCCGTTCAGCTTGCCGGCGAAGACCGGTTCTGCGATGCCGCGCACGCCGGGCTGCGCGGTGAAGATGCCGCCCGCGTGCGGATCGGCGTCGAGCGCATCGTCGTCCAGACCGGCGCGCGCCGTCGTGATGAAAAGCGTATCGAGCGATGCCCCGCCGAACGCGACGCAACTCGGCTGCGCGCTCGGCACCGCGATGCGCGCCGTCTCGCGGCCATCGGGCGCATAACGCACGACGCGCCGGCCGGCCCATTGCGCGTTCCACAGGCCGCCGTCGGCATCGACGATCGAGCCATCGGGAAAGCCCGTGTCATCGGACAGTTCGACGAACACGCGTTGATTGCCGAAGTCCGGATAATCGCACGCGCGGATGTGGCGCGTCGGCGTGTCGCAGTAATACATCGTCGCGCCGTCCGGGCTGAACGCCGTGCTGTTGTTGATCGCGAAATCGCCGAGCGGCAGGCGTTCCAGCGACAAGTCCAGATTCAGCCGATACATCCCGCCGATGGGTTGCGCGTCGTCGACATCGTGCTTGGTGCCGAACACGAAGCGCCCTTCACGATCGCAGCGGCCATCGTTGAGGCGCGTCGGCAGCTGCGCTTCCACTTCGACGATCGTCTCGATCTTCCCCGACGCGATCTCGAAGAACGCGAGCCGCGACGCGAGACCCAGCAACAAGACGTTCGGATCGGCGCACAACGCGAAGCAGGCAAGGCGTTCGGGCATCGCGAACGATGCCGTCGCGCCGTCGCGCGGGTCGTAGCGCCACAGGCGCTTGCCTTCGATATCCGTCCACCAGAAGCGCCCGCTCGCGGCGCACCACGTCGCGCCTTCGCCGAGTTCGCACCGGCTGTCGATCAGAAGCTGCGCATCCATCGCGTGCGCGCTGTTCATCAGGACCACCCTGCATCGACAATCATGTCCTGCGCCGTCATCATGCTGCTGTCGTCGGACGCGAGAAAGAGCGCCGCGCGCGCGAGGTGATGCGGCAGCAGTTCCCCGTCGATGCACTGCCCTTGCTTGAGCGCGAGCTTGCCGGCTTCGTCGAACCATAGCCGTTTCTGCTTCTCGGTCAGCACCCAGCCCGGCACGAGCGTATTGACGCGAATGCCGAACTTGCCGACATCGCGCGCGAGGCCGCGCGTCATGCCCTGCACCGCCGATTTCGCCGTCAGATACACCGGCATGCCGCTGTTCTTCAGCATCCAGCTGACAGATCCGAGATTGATGATCGAGCCGCCGCCCAGTTGCTTCATGTCGTCGATGACCGCCTGCGCGGCGAAGAACTGATGGCGGACGTTCACCGCGATGCACGCATCGTAGTACTCGGGCGTCACGTCCGCGATCGCATGGCGCTGGTCGTTGGCCGCGTTGTTCACGAGCACGCCGATCGGCCCGAGCGCGCTGCGCACATCGGCGATGCCCTGACGCAGTGCGCCGATGTCGGTGAGATCGACGCGCAGGAACATCGGGCGCACGCGGTCCGCCCCCGGCGATGCGCCGAGTTGATCCGCGAGCGCTTCGCCCGCGTTGGTGTCGATATCGAAGAATGCGACTTTTGCGCCCTGATCGAAGAAGTGTTCGACGAAGGCCGCGCCGATGCCGGTCGCGCCGCCGGTGATGAGCACCGTCTTGCCGGCGAGGCTCGGATAGCGCGCGAGTTTGCTGTCGATTGCCATATCTCTTCCTGATTAATCCCGCGATCCGCGGTTCTTCAACTGGTCGAGCAACACCGCGGCGAGCAGGATCGCGCCGCGCACGAGGTACTGATAGAACGCGTCGATGTTGAGCAGGTTCATCACGTTCTCGACGGTGCCCATGATGAGCACGCCGATCACGACGCCCGAAATCGTCGCGCGTCCGCCGAGCAGCGACACGCCGCCGAGCACGCACGCCGAAATCACGTTGAGCTCGAAGCCTTGCGCCGCGTTCGGCTGCCCCGACGTGATTCGCGATGCAAGGATAACGCCGGCCAGCGCCGTGACCGCGCCCTGAATCAGAAAAATCCACACGCGCGTGCGTTCCACGTTGATGCCCGCGAGCCGCGACGCCTCCGGATTGCCGCCGATGGCAAGCGTATTGCGCCCGTACACGGTCTGGTTCAGCAACACGCCGAACACGATGAAACACGCAAGCGTCACCCAGATAGGCAGGGAAATTCCGAGCATCGACAAGCCACCGAGCGCAATGAACGTATCCGACGACACGCCGACCGCCTGCCCATGCGACACGATGAAGCCGAGCCCGCGCACGATTTCCATCGTGGCCAGCGTGGTGATCAGCGCGTTGATGCGCAGATACGCGATCACCGCGCCGTTCACGAAGCCGATCACCGCGCCCGCCGCAACAGCAGCAATGATCGCGATAAACGTGTTGTCGGTCGCGTTCAGCACCATCGCGCACAGCACGCCGGCGAAGGCGATCGTCGATCCCACCGACAAGTCGAAGTCGCGCGACGCGAGACAGAACATCATCGTGCACGCGACCATGCCGATCTGCGAAATCGACAGCGCGAGACCGAGCATGTTCTCGATCGAGAAGAAGTGATCGACGGAAAGCGACATCGTCACGAACATGACGATGAAGATCACGATCAGGCTGTATTCCGTGATCTGCTGCCACCACTTCTGTTTGTCGTTCTTCTGCGGGATCAGCGCGTTCGCGACCGTTTCGCTCGCCTGTCCCACGATGTTTTCTCTTGCTTCCATGATTCGCTCCTCTTGTCTTTACGCGGCCTGCGCAACCGTCTCGGCCTGCGGCAACGCAAGGCTCAGCACCGATTGTTCGCTCGCCTTTCCGCGCGGCAATTCGCCCGCGATCCGCCCCTGCCGCATCACGACGATGCGATCGGAGACGCCCAGCACTTCCGGCAACTCCGACGAAATCATCACGATCGCGCAGCCGCGCTCCGCAAGCTGATAGATCACGTTGTAGATTTCGTGCTTCGCGCCGACGTCGATGCCGCGCGTCGGTTCATCGAGAATGACGACCTTCAGATCCGGCTCCGCAAGCCAGCGCGACAGAATCGCCTTCTGCTGATTGCCGCCCGACAGGAAACGGATGCGCTGCTTGCGGCTCGGTGTCTTTATCTTCAGCAACTGGATGAAACGGTCGGCCGTTTGCGCTTCCTTCTTGCGGTCGAGAAACAGACCGCCGCGCAAATAATGACGGCGGCACGAGATGTTGATGTTCTCCGCGACCGTCGCCATCGCGACGATGCCCTCTTCCTTGCGATCCTCCGGACACAGCACGATGCCGTGACGGATCGCTTCGCCGGTGCTGCGTATCCTGATCGGCTGGCCGTCGAGCCGGATGTCGCCGCCCTTCTTCTTGTCCGCGCCGTACACGAGATGCATCAGCTCGCTGCGGCCCGCGCCGACCAGTCCGAAGAAGCCGACGATCTCGCCGCGCTTCACCTCGAAGCTTGCTGGCGCGCTCAAGGCATCGCCCTGTACGTTCTGCACGGAAAAGCGCACTTCGCCCAACTCGCGCGCCCGATAGTTATAGATGTCGCTGATTTCGCGGCCGACCATTTCCTGCACGAGCGTATCGCGCGACACTTCGGCGAGCCGCGTGTGCGACGCGATCTTGCGGCCGTCGCGGAAAATCGTGCAGGCGTCGCACAGTTCGTAAATCTCGTCCATGCGATGCGAGATATAGATGAGCGCGCGCTTGTCGGCCTTCAGATCGCGCACGAGCTTGAACAGCACTTCCGTCTCGCGATGCGACAGCGACGAAGTCGGTTCATCGAGCGCGATCACGCGCGCATTGCGCAACAGCGCCTTGCAGATTTCGACCATCTGCCGCTGCGCGATGGAGAGCTTGCGCAGCTTGGCGTTCGGATCGAGATCGACGCCCATCGCCGCGAGCCGCTCGCGCACGTGCTTTTTCGCGGCGCTCTTGTTGACCCAGCCGAGCCGGTTCGGCAACGCGCCGAGCAGCAGGTTTTCGGACACGGTGAGGTCCGGCACGTACTGCAACTCCTGATGAATCACCGCGATGCCCGACGCGATCGATGCCGCCGCGCTTCCGAAGTGCACTTCTTTTTCGTCGATGAGCACACGCCCCGAATCGGGCTGATACTCGCCGCCGAGAATCTTCAACAAGGTCGATTTGCCCGCGCCGTTCTCGCCCATCAAACCGTGAACTTCGCCGGCATTGACGTCGAACGACACGCCGTCGAGCGCACGCACGCCTGGAAACACCTTGCCGATATTGTCAAAACGCAGCGTCGCTGACACATCGCCTCCTTTGTCGCCAATGCGCGGGCCGCTTCCTGCAACGCGGCCCGCTCCGCTTCACCCGATTTAGTTCGACGCCAGGCCCATCTGCTGGCGCACCGACGACACGTTCTCACGCGTGGCGAGCATGCCGGTCGTGAGCGTGAGCATCGGCGGCGTCTTGCCGTCCTTGATCCACGCATACATCAGTTCCGACGTCTCTTCGCCGTGGCGCTTCGGGCTGATGATGACGGTGCCGAAGAAGCCCGTCGGCTGCGGCTTCTTGAACTCGTTCAGCGCCGAATCCGATCCACCAATGCCGATGCCGATCATGTTGTCGGCCTTGAAGCCGCGCCCTTCCGCCGCGCGCACCGCGCCGAGCACGCCTTCGTCGTTCAGCGCATACGCGACCCAGTGCTTGAACTGCGGGTTCTTCGTGAGCGCGATGTTCGCGGCGTTGAATGCGTTCTCGGTGTCGGTCTTGGCTTGCGGCGCGGCGATGATGTTCGCCTTTGGGAAGCCGGCGGCGACGAGCGCATCGGTGGCGCCGGACGTGCGATCGTGCGCGGTCGGCAACTGCTCGTAAGTCACGTCGATGGCGCCGACTTCCTTCATGTCCCAGCCGCGCTTCTTGATCTCGGCGGCGATGCCGTCGCCCACCTGCTTGCCGATGTTGTACGCCGAGATGCCCATGTGCGGCACGGACTCGATTGGCTTGCCGGAACCATCGACCAGGCGGTCATCGACGGTCATCATCTTCAGCTTGTCGGCCTTCGCCTTCGCGACGATGCCCGGCCCGAGCTTCACGTCCGGCGTGCAGATGACGAAGCCCTGCGCCTTTTGCGCGGCGAGGTTGTCGATGGCGCTCATCACCTTTTCGCCCGACGGCGCGCCGATCTTCACGAGCGTGAAGCCCTTGCTCTTCGCGGCCGCTTCGGCGAACTTCCATTCGTCCTGGAACCACGGCTCTTCCGGCTGCTTCACGAGGAAGCCGATCTTGACGTCATCGGCGGCCTGCGCGACGGGCGCGGCGATCAGCGTGGCGCTCGTGGCGGTGGCGGCGGCGATCAGCGTGAGGAACAGTCTGCGTTTCATCTTGTGTCTCCCGAGTTTTTACCCGTTGTCTCAAAAAGCCCGCGTGTCGGGCCGTTACGAAATGTGTGTGGCTGCTTGTGGCTACCTGTGACTGCCTGCGACTGCTTGTGGCTGCTGTCGTCTTCATGCCGCCGTCGCATCGCGGCATCCAGCTTGCGCATCAGCGCGTTTGCCGCACTGCGGCCAGTGCGTCATTCCTCATGTTCTAGTCGTGATAGAGCGCCGAGCGCCCGCCATCCACGGTGATGCAGCTCGCGTTGATGAACGGCGCTTCATCCGATGCGAGGAACACCGCCGTCATCGCGACTTCGTGCGGCTGGCCGATGCGCTTCATCGGCTGCAAATCGAGCGTCGCCTGCCGCGCGGCGGCCGGATCGGGCTGCGCGTCCCACCAGTCGAGCGTCAGTTGCGTTTCGATATAGCCCGGCGCGATGGCATTCACGCGCACGTTGTTCGGCGCGTACTCGATACCGAGCGCGCGCGTCAGGCCGATTACGCCGTGCTTCGCCACCGGATACGGAAAGCAGCCGGGGATGATCTTGAACGCATGCGTCGACGCGATATTCACGATGCTCCCCCGCCCGCGCGCCACCATGCCCGGCAGCACCGCGCGGCAGCCGTTCCAGACGCCATCGAGGTCGACGGCGAAGCAGCGGCGCCAGTCGTCGTCGGTCATCGTGAGCGGATCGCAGAACACGTTGATGCCGGCGTTGTTCACGAGCACGTCGACGGGGCCGAGCCGCGCTTCGGTTTCCGCCACGGCTTCCTTCACCGATGCGCTTTGCGTCACGTCGGTCCGGACCGCGAGCACGTTGTGCGCGCCGGTCTCCTGCCGGATGCGCGCGGCCGTCGCCTGCGCGGTTTCGATGTCGAGTTCCGCGAGCGCCACCGCCGCGCCTTCGCGCGCGAACGCCAGCGCGATCGCCGCGCCGATGCCGCGCCCCGCGCCCGTGACCATCGCAACCTTGCCGGCGAGGCGGCTCATCGTTTTTCACCTCGGGCGATCGCCAGTCCGCCGACGAACGCCTTCGCGTGCGACGCCGTCACCTTCACGCCCTGACCCGGCTTGTACAGCGCGGAGCCGAGGCCGAAGCCGTTCGCGCCCGCCGTCAGGAACGGCCCCATGTTGTCGGGCGAGATGCCGCCGACCGGCACGAGCGGCACGTCTTTCGCGATCACCGCGCGCCACGCCTTCACGACCGTCGGCCCGAGCTGCTCGGCGGGAAACATCTTCAGCACGTCCGCGCCGTTCTTCAGCGCGATGAAACCCTCGTTCGGCGTCGCGACGCCGGGCGCGCACGCGAGCCCGAGCGCCTTGGCGGCGCGCACGACATCGCCGTCGCTGTGGGGCATCACGATCAGTTCGCCGCCGGCGGCCTTCACATCGTCGACATAACTCGGATGCAGCACCGTGCCTGCACCGACGATGGCGTCGGCCGGCAATGCCTGGCGGATCGCCGCGATGCTGTCGAAAGGCTGCGGCGAGTTGAGCGGCACCTCGACGATGCGAAAGCCCGCTTCGTAAAGCGCGCGAGCGTGTTCGGCGGCATCGTCGGGCGTGACGCCTCGCAGGATCGCGATCAGCGGGCACGCGGCGAACGCCTTGGCGAGACCGGCGTGCATCTGATACTGCGCGGGGAGATTGATGGGTGGCTGCATCGTCGTGACTCCTTCTCGGTGCTGCTCAGGCCGCACGCGCGGGCGCTGGCACGAGCCCGGCTTGCACGGCGATTCGGTATAGGCCCTGTTCGGTGGCGTTCGCAACGGTCGCGGCGTCCTGACAGCCGAAGCGCGCGAGCGCCGCCCGATAGCGGTCGCACAGCGTCTCGTTGCCGATGAGCCGCAGCGTCCTGCCCGCCAGCGACGACTGATCGCGCGCCAGCACTTCGGTGAGGCCGCGCAGTTCGTGGCCGATCAACAGGCCCGAAAGATAATCCGGCTGCTGCGCCGGCGTGAGTTGCCCGGTGAGGCCGAGCGTGCGCGTGCTGAAGATGGTCGCGAGCACGCCGGGATGACCGGCATCGCGTGCGGTATCGACGCCCCGCTCGAACGCCGCTGCGTCCGCCGCCGCGCCTTGCTGCATCGTGCGGCCGAGAATCGTGTGATCGCGCAGCGCGCCGAACACCTCGCCCGTCATGAACGTATAGAAACGCTCGATGCGCCCCGCCTGCACGAACGCCCACTTCGCGTGCGTGCCGGGCAGGCCGATCAGCACGCCGCCCTCCGCGTTCAGCGATGCATCGCTCGACAGCGCGCCGACGATCTGCGTTTCCTCGCCGCGCATCACGTTCGGCAGCACGCCGCGCTCGAGCACGCCCGGCACGATCCGCACCGTCGCGCCGCGCGCCGTTTGGATCGCGACGACGCCCGCGACGAGCGCATCGGCATCGGCGGGCGTTTCGACGTACGGCGCTTCGGCCCAGCCTTGCGCGCTGCCGACCATGCCGGCGGCCAGCACCGGCAGTTGCGGATGCGCGTCGAGCCACGCGCCGCAGGTTTCTTCGAACGCCTGCTCGAAGCCGCCGGCCGGCAGATTCATGATTCCCGCGGGCGACGCGTGCGTGTCGAGCGCGACGCCATCCGCGCCGAGCAGATAAGCGCGCAGCGAAGTCGTGCCCCAGTCGAGCGCGACGAGCGCGGGCGCGGCGAAAGTCCGGGCGACAGGCGCGGTCATCGCTTGATCCTGCGATTGCTTTGCGGCGCGCGCCAGCCGAGTTCCGACGAGATTGCACGCGCTTCCTGCTGCACAATCGGAATCAGTTCTTCCATGCGCTCGTCCGGCATATAAGGGATGGTGCTCGCCACGGAGAGCGCCGCGACGATCGCACCCGACGCATCGCGCACGGGCGCGGCGACACAACGAATCGACGCTTCGTTTTCTTCGAGATCGAACGTGTAGCCGCCTTGCGAATAGCGCGTCATGCGCTGCACGAACGTGCTGACGTCCGGCCGATGATCCGGCTTGAAACTCGTGCGGGCGAGCGCGCGATGCGACGCCTCCAGCAGCTTCTTCCACGCGTTGCTTTCGAGATCGAGCATCATCGCCTTGCCGATGCCCGTCGACGCCAGCGGCATCCGGTGCCCGACGCGCGAGCGCATCTCCAGTCCGCGCGTGCCGGGAATCTTGTCGATGTACAGCACGTCGTCGCCATCGCGCACGCCGAGGTGGATGGTGTCCTGCGTATGCCGCGCAAGCGATTGCAGATACGGCCGCGCGACGGTGGTGAGCGGCATTTGCTCGAGCGCGATAGTGCCGAGTTCGATCAGCTTCGGGCCGAGCAGATAGCCGCCCTGCACTTGCCGCAGATAGCGCGCCTGCACGAGGGAGCTGACGAGCCGATGCGTGGTGCTGCGGGTCGTGCCGAGCGCGGCGCTGAACGAGCGCAGATCGCGCGCCCCGTTCGCGGCGGCTTCGAGAATCGCGAGGCCGCGCAACAACGTCTGTGTGCCGGCCTGCTGCGGCGTGATGTCGACGAGCGCGCTCGGCAGCGCGATGGCGTCGGGATCACGGCCGTGCGGTTGGGCGTTCTGCTGGCTGCCCGCCGCGCCGATGGAACTGCTGCGCGCACGCGTGGCGCTGGTGGAGTGGTCGCTCATGTCGGCTCGTCCTCGCGATTCATGCAGCGCGGACAAGCCGCGACACCTGGATGAACCGGCGCTGGCCGGCGCGAAACACCGATGAATCGTGCAACGCAACCCGCGAGCGCGGGCGAGCGGTCGAGTGCATGACGTGTCTCCAGTCTGTTCTTGTCGGCGCATGTCAGTGGCGCATGCGCTCGGGGCTTCGTGGCGGTTCCATCGAAAGCCTGCACGGATTGTAGTTCCGGCTATCTCGATAATTCAATATGTGATCGTCGGGTTCACATAATGGGACTCAAGCTGACAACCGAAAGGCGCCCGAAAAAGAAAAAGCCCTGACGGATCAGGGCTTTGCGATGTTTAGCGACGCCAACTAAATTTCACTCGGGCAGTTCGGCTGCGCCCATTCGACGCGCAATGACGCGCGCCCGCGACGCGAGATAGGCCGAGTTCCGATGGTCGTCGAAATACTTCGGGCGCGGCAGCATCACGGCGAGGCGCGCGCTTTGTCCGGCCGTCAGTTTCGCCGCCGAGGTCTTGTAGTAATACTGCGCCGCCGCTTCCGCGCCATAGACGCCGTTGCCCCATTCGACCGAATTCAAATAGATCTCGAAGATGCGCTGCTTGTCCATCCAGAACTCGAGCATCCACGTGATGACGAGCTCCTGCGCCTTGCGCAAATAGCTCTTCTCTCGCGACAGGAAAAGGTTGCGCGCAAGCTGCTGCGAAATGGTCGATCCACCCGCGACGATTCTTCCGCGCGCCTTGTTCTTCTCCCACGCCTGCAGGATCGCGTCGGTTTCGTAGCCGTTGTTGTTGACGAAGTTCGCATCCTCCGACGCGATGATCGCCCGCTTCAGATTGCGCGATATCTGGTCATAGGGCATCCACGTCCGTTGCAACGGCGTGCCGGGGCGGGTGCTGGCGAGCGTCCACGCGTCGGCGCGCATGAACGCGGTCGAGCCGGGATTCAGCACCGTCCATATGCCGATCTGCGCGAAGAAGTAGATTTGCGTCGCGATCGCCGCGATAACAAACACGGAGAGGCCGTAAGCGATCCATCGCGCGGGTCCGAGGCGCACCGCCGGGCGTGGCTGCCGCGAGCGCGGCGACGTGCGGCTCGGAGCGGGCGCGGTCGTCATCAGGCTTTGGCCGCCAGCGTCTGGCGCAATTCGCGCAGCACCGCGCCGCCGTCCGGACGCACGCCGCGCCAGATGAAGAACGATTCGGCCGCCTGTTCGACGAGCATGCCAAGGCCGTCGGCGGCGCGTGCGCCGAGGCGTTCGGCGTGCTCCATGAAGACCGTCGGCTTGGGGCCGTACATCATGTCGTAGGCGAGCGTGCCCGCGCCGAACGCGGCGTCGTCGCATTCGGGGAGCGCGGCGTCGAGACTGCCGGCCGTCGCGTTGATGATCACGTCGTAACGCGCTTTTTCCGCGCTATCCGCGCCGCCGCCCGCAAAGCGCACGCCGCTCTCACGCGCCTGTGCGGCGAACTGATCGACGAGTTCGCGCGCCTTCGCCGCCGTCCGGTTGACGATGGTGAGCGCGGCAGGCTGCCGGGCGAAGATCGGCAACATGACGCCGCGCGCCGCGCCGCCCGCGCCGAGCAGCAGAATGCGCGCGCCCTGAAGGCTCACGCCCAGATTCACTTCGATGTCGCGCACGAGGCCGACGCCATCGGTGTTGTCGCCGCGCACGCCGTCATCGGAGAACGAGAGCGTGTTCACCGCGCCCGCCGCCGCCGCACGCGGCGACAGCGAATCCGCGAAGGCGTGGGCATCGAGCTTGAACGGGACAGTCACGTTCATGCCGCGTCCGCCCGACGCGATGAAGGTTTTCACCGCCGTCTCGAAACCGCCGAGCGGCCCAAGAATGCGCCCGTATTCCACCGGCTCGCCCGTCTGCTCGGCGAACCGCGCGTGAATCCACGGCGATTTGCTGTGCTCGACAGGATTGCCGATCACCGCATAACGGTCGGCTTGCGCGTGGCTCATGCGGTCGGCTCCGTGGAATCGGACGTGGGTTCCTGCGGCTGCCCAGTGCCTTCGGTCTGTGCCTCCGTTTGTGCTTCCGCCTGCGCTTCAGCTTCGCTTTCGGCGCTGAGATCGTCGGCCTCGATGATTTCTTCCTCGGCTTCGTCTTCCTCGGCGGGCGCGCTCGCGGACGGCGCGTCGATCACGTGCAGCAGACGGCACGACGCTTCGACGGTCAGCTCATCGATCGATACGACTTCGAGCATCACCCGCGTGCCGCGTGCATGCACGCCGAGACCGGGCACGTGCAGGATCAGCGGAATCTCTTCGAGCCGCACGAGATCGTCCTTCACCACCGAAGCCGGAACGTGCCGCTTGTTCTCCTGCTTCAGCCAGCGCAGACACCAGAAATATTCCATGCGGCGCTGGTGATCGGCGTAGGCGCTGTAGGTATCGTCGAAACCCTGCACGACGGCGAAAAGGTCCGCGTCCTTCGGCTTGAACGGGGCGGCGAGCTTCGCGGTCACGCCATGCTGCACGCACGCGAGCAGTTGCCACTGATTGACGAGGTCGACATAGCGGCGCAGCGGCGACGTGCTCCACGCATATTGCGCGACGCCCAGCCCTTCGTGCGGCGCGGGCGTCGTCTGCATGCGCGTGCGCTTCGGGCCGGGACCGCCGAAACCGCGTTGCGAGCGATAGATGCCCGGCACGCCGTGATCGTTGAGGAACGCGCCCCACGACGAATTCGCGAGAATCGCCAGTTCCGCGACGATCAGATCGAGCGGCGATCCGCGGCGGCGCGGCGTGATGGTGATGTGCTCGCCTTCGACATAGAAATTGAAGTCGTTGTTGCGCTGCACTTCGCGCTTGAGCCCGTAAGTCGCGCGTGCCTGCTGGCGCTTTTCGAAGAGCGACTGCGCGAGCGGCCACAGCACGGCGATGTCTTCCTTGTGCGGATAATCGCCCGTGCCGGCGGCGAGGCTTTCCTCCGTGACATGCTCGTCCAGATGGTTGTGCCGCAGGTTGCTTTTGACGAAGACGCGTTCGGCGCGCGTTTCGGTCGCGACGATGTCCTGCGTCTCGCGATTCACGATGATGTAAAGCGACAGCGCCGGACGCAGTCCGCCTTCGCCGAGCGTGAACACTTCGACGACGTTGTCGGGCAGCATCGTTATCTTGTCGCCGGGCATGTACACCGTCGACAAGCGGCTGCGCGCGATGGAATCGACCGTGTCGCCGCGCGCGATGCCGAGCGCCGGCGCCGCGATGTGAATGCCGATGCGCAGGCGGCCATCGGCGAGATGCTCGACGGAGAAGGCGTCGTCGATTTCGGTGGTCGTGACATCGTCGATGGAAAACGCCTGGACATGCGCCTCGGGCAAGTCTTCCGGCAGCGGCGCGGTCTGCACCGCCGGGAAACCGATCCCATGCGGGAAAAACTCGGACAGGAAACGCGCCTCGTGCAGCGCCCGCGCGGACGCGATGCCTCCGCATTCGAGCATCAGCCGCGCCTGCGAAATGCCGCGCGCCGCAGCGGCGGCTTCGAGCGCCTTGTACTCGATCGAATTCTTGTCCGGCTTCGTCAACAGGCCGATGGCCTTGCCCTTCAGCGCCTCGGGCAACTTGCCCGCTTTCAGTTCCTCTTCGTAGCCGGCCTGCACGAGCGCCTGCTGACGCTTGCGCTCCAGCGACGCCAGCGCCATCTGCAACTGTTCCTGCGGCGCGCGCTGATATTGCCCGCGTCCCTTGCGACGGAAATAGACCGGCGAGCCATGCATGCGCAGCACGAGCGCCGCGCGTTCGGCTGCACCGAACTTGTCGCCGAAATAATCCGCGCCCAGCGCGGCGAACGGAAACTCCTCGTCGGGCGCGCATTCCCACAGAAAATCGAGGTCGATCTCCTGCGCGATGGCGTCGGCTTCCTGCATGAGATCGCCGGCGGCGGGCTTGTCGAATTCGATCAGCACGTCTTTTGCGCGCACCTTGGCGCGGCGTCCGCCCGGCAACTCGACCTGGAACGCGTCGCCTTGTTTCGACAAGACCGAGCCGGCCTTGAAACTACCCGATTCCTCGAAGAAAACGTTCACTCAATACTCTCGTAAGACGGTGGACCGGCGCGCAGCGGGCGCGCCGGTGTATGAATGGGGCATCACGCAGCCGCTGGGGCAAGCGCGGCGCGAGGCGTCTGATCGCAGAAGGCAAGCACATCGGCGAGATAGTCGCCGAAGTCGCTGATCGCGTGATCGCTGCCTTCGATCAGCGTCGTGCGTACGCCGGAATAGTGGGCAAGCATCGCGCGATAGTCGAGCACTTCGTCGCCGGTCGCGGCAATCAGGAAATAGCGCTCGGGGCGCGTGATGGCATCGACATGAAGCGCGCGAAGTTCGTCGAGATGACGCGGCAACACGGTGATGGTGCCGCCGCCGTGCCACAACGGCTGTTCGCCGAGATACGCACTGAGATCGACATCGGGCATCACGGCGGGATTCAGCAGCACCGCGCGCCAGCCGTGCTTCTCCGCGAGATAGGTCGCGTAGTAGCCGCCGAGCGAACTGCCGACGACGGTGACATCTTCCGGTAGCGCCGCGCCGCCGATGGATTCCGCCAGCGCGATGGCGTCGCACGGAGAAACCGGCAACACCGGGCACTGCCATTCGCTCAGCCGGCCGAGTTCCGCGAGGCGCGCGCGCATCATGCGCGCCTTGAACGATTGGGGTGACGAGCGAAAGCCGTGCAGGTAGAGAATCACGCGGGGCCTCTTGCGGTTGTCCCCGGACCCGGACGCGCCGACAGCGCATCGAGCAATTTCTGATGTACGCCGCCGAAACCGCCGTTGCTCATCACGAGCACGTAGTCACCGGGGCGCGCCGCACTGACGACCGCTTTCACCAACGGCTCTATTTCATTGAAGGCCTGCGCCCGGTCGCCGAGCGGCGACAACGCCTCGGCCAGGTCCCAGCCGAGCTTGTCGCGGCCTTCGCGCGCGCCGTAGCCGAACACGAGATCCGCACCTGCGAGGCTCGCGGGCAATTGCGCTTTCATCGTGCCGAGCTTCATCGTGTTGGAACGCGGCTCCAGCACTGCGAGGATGCGCGCGTGACCGGCATCGCCGATGCGCGTGCGCAATCCCGCGACGGTCGTTTCGATGGCGGTCGGGTGATGCGCGAAGTCGTCGTAGACGGTGACGCCTTCGACGCTGCCCTTCACTTCCATGCGCCGCTTGACGTTGCGGAAACTCGCCAGCGATTTGACCGACTGCGCCGCCGGCACGCCGACTGACCGCGCCGCCGCGATCGCCGCGAGCGCATTCATGCGATTGTGCTCGCCCTGCACCTGCCAGTCGACGACGCCCAGCCGCTCGCCTTCCCAATAGACGGCGAACTGCTCATCGGCGGTTTCGCCATCGCGGGCGGGCAGCGCCTGCCATCCGCCTTGCACGCCGAAGCGTTCGACGCCCGACCAGCAACCGCGCGACAACACGCGTTCGAGCGCCGCCTCGCGCCCATTGGTAACGATGCGTCCGACGCCCGGCACCGTGCGCACGAGGTGATGAAATTGCGTTTCGATGGCGGCGAGATCGGGGAAGATGTCGGCGTGATCGAATTCCAGATTGTTGAGCACCGCCGTGCGCGGACGGTAATGGACGAACTTCGAACGCTTGTCGAAGAACGCGGTGTCGTATTCGTCGGCTTCGATCACGAAGAAGCTCGAATCGGTCAGGCGTGCGGAGATGCCGAAGTTGAGCGGCACGCCGCCGATCAGGAAGCCCGGATTCATGCCGGCGTCTTCGAGCAGCCACGTGAGCATCGAACTGGTCGTGGTCTTGCCGTGCGTGCCAGCGACCGCGAGCACCCACTTGCCCGCGAGCACATGCTCGCCGAGCCATTGCGGGCCGGACGTGTACGGCAGGCCGCGATCCAGAATGGCTTCCATCAGCGGATTGCCGCGCGACACCACATTGCCGATGACGAACAGATCCGGCTCGAGCGATAGCTGCTCGACGCCAAAGCCCTCGATCAGTTCGATGCCCTGCGCCTCGAGCTGCGTGCTCATCGGCGGATAGACGCCCGCGTCGCAGCCGGTGACCTTGTGACCCGCCTCGCGAGCCAGGACGGCGAGACCGCCCATGAAGGTGCCGCAAATGCCGAGGATGTGGATGTGCATAAACCGTGTCGCGCCGCGCAGGCGATGAAGTGCGGAAAAGAGGACGGCGCGTGGACGGAAAACCCGTGCAGGAACGCGCCTGGAGGCGCATATTGTAACCGAGCGCGCCGGCCGCCTGACTGCGCGCCCGCGCGCCGCAAGGGCCGCCAGACGTTATCTAGTATGATTGCCCAATGGTCCGCAAATCACACTTCGATCCGCAGCGCGTGCGCGAGGAAATCGCAATCGCCGCAGCGAGAATGATCGCCGAAGATGGCCTCGACTACTCCACTGCAAAGCGGAAGGCGGCGCGGCAGGTCGTCGGCGAGACGAAAATCGGCGGCGAGTTTCTACCCGACAACGACCAGATCGAAGAGGAAATCCGCGAATATCAGGCGATTTTCCAGAGCGACAGCCAGCCCGCCGTTCTGCGCCGCATGCGCGAGGCCGCGCTCGACTGGATGGAACGGCTCAAGCCCTTCGACCCCTATCTGACAGGCGCGGTGCTCAATGGCACGGCAGGCGAGCATTCGGATATTCATCTGCAATGCTTCTGCGACAACCCGAAGGAAGTCGCCATTTATCTGCTGAACGCCAACGTCCAGTACGACGTCTCCGAGACGCGGCACTTCGCCGGACGCGGCTACGTGGAAACGCTCAGCTTTCTACAGCGCGAGCGCGGCGAGGAACCGATCGGCGTGCACATCGCGCTCTACGGACCCAACGATCTGCGCGGCGCGGTGCGTGCCGACGGACGCGGACGGCTCGCACGCGCGAACGCGGCGGCCGTGCGCGCCCTGCTTGACGATCCCGGCCCTTCCGATCGTCCGCCGCTGGAAGTCGGCGGCTGATTCTCCAAGACTCTTTCTCCATGAACAGCAAACGCATCCTGGCGGCCCTCGCGGTCGCGATCGCCGCGACGGTCGGCGGCTTCTACGCGGGCCATCGCTTCACCGGCGTCGATACCGAAGCCGCCACGCAGCCGAGCGGCAACGCGGTCGAGCAGTTGTGGCAGACGACGCCGCCCGCCGCTGCCGGAACCTCGCAGCCGCTCGCGGCTTACAAGGGCAAGCCGGTCGTCGTCAACTTCTGGGCATCGTGGTGCGGACCGTGCGTCAAGGAAATGCCGACGCTGTCGGCGCTGCAGCGCGAGTATAAGAAGAAGGGCATCACGTTCATCGGGCTCGGCGTGGACAGCGAGAAGAACGTCAACGACTTCCTGAAGAAGGTTCCGGTCGATTACCCCGTCTACGTGACCGGTTTCGGCGGCGCAGATCTTGCGCGGAGCTTCGGCAACAACGCGGGCGGACTGCCTTTTACCGTCGTGATCGACGCGAAGGGCGCGGTCCGCTCGACGAAACTCGGCGAAGTGAACGAAGCTGAACTTAAGCGAACACTGGACGCGCTGTAAAGAATCGCCGCCTGATCGCTCGTCTTTGCGATAAGTAAGCAGCAACTTAGCAGGGTTTTGCGGGAACATCGTCGTTTGGGTGCGACAATGCCGGTAAATCGTGCCGTCCCGATTTTGTGTCGTGCACGGCAAAACTAGACAACATTCTCTAAACGGCGCTAAAGTGCGCCGAATTCCGCACAACCGAAGCGACCATGATCATTCCGCCGGCGCCGCAAGGCCATGCAGCCGAATCAGCCGATGCCTGTTCGAACGGGCCGTGCCGCGCCGCGCGAAATGCAACTGCTCGCGTGCCGTTCAGGCGCACGCTTCAAAGCGACCACGCCAAGGCGTTCCGTGCGAACGCCGTCCGCGTGCCGATCGACTCTGCCGATTTTGCCGCCCGCGCATGGGCGGGCGCACCGATGCGCCGAATGCATGTGCGCGCCGGCCGGCCGGCCGCGCCGGCTCGCGGCTGACAGTCATACACCCACAAAGTCAAGCACCGGGCAGTCCCGGTCTCCAAGTATTGAAAGGGGAATTTTCGATGGACCTTCGTAAACTGAAAACGCTGATCGACCTCGTCTCGGAATCCGGCATCTCGGAGCTGGAAGTGACGGAGGGCGAAGGCAAGGTTCGCATCGTCAAGAACGCAGCACCCGTCTACATGCAGGCGCCGCAGCAGTACGCGCCGCAGGTTCAGGCGCCGTCCGCGCCGGGCATGTCCGCCGGCGTCGATGCAGGCGCAAGCGCGGGCGCAGCGACGCCGGCGGCTTCCGCGCCGCAGGGCCACATCGTGACGTCGCCGATGGTCGGCTCGTTCTACCGCGCGCCGTCGCCGGGCGCGGACCCGTTCGTCCAGGTCGGCGATACGGTGAAGGAAGGCCAGACGATCTGCATCATCGAAGCCATGAAGCTCCTGAACGAAATCGAAGCGGACAAGTCCGGCGTCGTGAAGGAAATCCTCGTCGAGAACGGTCAGGCGGTCGAGTATGGCCAGCCGCTCTTCGTGATCGGCGACTAAGCGCGTCGAGCCGTGCGCCGGGCGCATTGCTCGGTCTGCGCGGCGTCACCGCGCCGGCGCGTGCTTGTGCCTCAGACTCCTGAAAGCGCGCGCCGCCGATTCGAATCCCGAGGGCCGCTCGCGCGTGCCCGTTGATGAGCCGACCCACAGCCATGTTTGAAAAAATTCTCATTGCGAACCGCGGCGAAATCGCGCTTCGCATCCAGCGCGCGTGCCGCGAACTGGGCGTCAAGACCGTCGTCGTCTATTCGGAAGCCGACAAGGAAGCCAAGTACGTCAAGCTCGCCGACGAAGCCGTGTGTATTGGACCGGCGCCGTCGAACCTGTCGTACCTGAACATGCCGGCGCTCATCAGCGCCGCGGAAGTCACCGACGCCGAAGCCATCCACCCCGGCTACGGCTTTCTTTCCGAGAACGCCGACTTCGCCGAGCGCGTCGAGCAATCGGGCTTCACGTTCATCGGGCCGCGCCCCGAAACCATCCGCATGATGGGCGACAAGGTCACCGCCAAGCAGACGATGATCAAGACCGGCGTGCCGTGCGTGCCGGGCTCGGAAGGCGCGTTGCCGGACGATCCGAAAGAGATCGTGAAGATCGCGCGCACGATCGGCTATCCGGTCATTATCAAGGCGGCGGGCGGCGGCGGCGGACGCGGCATGCGCGTCGTGCATACGGAAGCGGCGCTCGTCAACGCGGTCAACATGACGCGCGAAGAAGCGGGCCGCGCGTTCGGCAATCCGCAGGTCTACATGGAGAAATTCCTGGAGAACCCGCGGCATATCGAAATTCAGGTGCTGTCGGATTCGTTCCGCAACGCGATCTGGCTCGGCGAGCGCGATTGCTCGATGCAGCGCCGTCACCAGAAGGTCATCGAAGAAGCGCCGGCGCCGGGTATCGCGCGGCGGCTGATCGACCGTATCGGCGACCGCTGCGCCGACGCGTGCAAGAAGATGGGCTATCTCGGCGCCGGCACGTTCGAATTCCTGTACGAGAACAACGAGTTCTACTTCATCGAAATGAACACGCGCGTGCAGGTCGAGCATCCGGTGACGGAGCTGATCACGGGCGTCGATATCGTGCAGGAGCAGATTCGTATCGCCGCCGGCGAGAAGCTCGCGTTCCGCCAGAAGGACATCCAGTTCCGCGGCCACGCGATCGAATGCCGCGTCAATGCGGAAGATGCGTTCAAGTTCACGCCGTCGCCGGGACGCATCACGTCGTGGCATGCGCCGGGCGGCCCGGGCATCCGCGTCGACTCGCACGCGTACAACGGCTACTTCGTCCCGCCGAACTACGATTCGATGATCGGCAAGCTGATCGCCTACGGCGCGACGCGCGAACAGGCCATCAACCGCATGCGGATCGCGCTGTCGGAAATGGTCGTGGAAGGCATTTCGACCAACATCCCGCTGCATCGCGAGTTGATGATCGACGCCAAGTTCGTCGAGGGCGGCACGAGCATCCACTACCTCGAGAACAAGCTGGCCGCGCGTCAGGCGGCGGTGGCGGAAGAGTCCTGAGTCAGAAAGAGACACGAGCATGAGTTACCGGGAACTGATCGCCGAGCTGGATCGCGAGCACGCGGAAGCGCTGTCGGATGCGCTGCTGGAAATCGGCGCGCTGTCGGTGTCCGTCGAAGACGCCGACGCCGATACGCCCGACGAGCAACCGCTCTTCGGCGAGCCCGGCCTCACGCCGGAGCGCAGCGCGTGGAAGCGCTCGCGCGTCGTTGCGCTCCTGGCCGAGGACGCCGATCCCGCCGTGCTGCTTGCGGCGGCCGCGAACGAAATCGGCCTGAACGCGACGCCCGCGTTCTCGGTGCGCGACGTGGAAGAGCAGGACTGGGTGCGCCTGACGCAAGCGCAGTTCGAGCCGATTCCGATCGGCGAGCGTATCTGGGTGGTGCCGTCGTGGCATGACGCGCCCGATCCTTCCGCGCTCGTGCTCGAACTGGACCCTGGTCTCGCGTTCGGCACGGGCAGCCATCCGACTACGCGCCTCTGCATGGAGTGGCTGGAGCAATCGGTGAAGCCGGGCCAGTCGCTGCTCGACTATGGCTGCGGCTCGGGCATCCTCGCGATCCTCGCGAAGAAGTGCGGCGCCGATCCGGTCTATGGCATCGACATCGACCCGCAGGCGGTCGAATCCGCGCGCCAGAACAGCGAGCGCAACCGGGCGGCCGTCACCTACGGGCTGCCCGACGAATGCCCCGCCGGCGAGTTCGATATCGTAGTCGCGAATATTCTCTCGAATCCGCTCAAGCTGATGGCCTCGATGCTTTCCTCGAAGGTGAAGCCCGGCGGACGCATCGCGCTGTCGGGCATTCTCGCTCGACAGGCCGACGAAGTCGCGGCGGTCTATGCAGCGTGGATCGACATCGCCGTCTGGCGCGAGCACGAAGGCTGGGTGTGCCTCGCCGGAACGCGCCGCGAAAGCCATTAGAATAGCGCCATCGTTCACGACCCGGCCGCGAGGCCAATGGCAATACACATGGCGCTCGCAACCCGCTGCCCTCACTGCGAAACTGTTTTCAGGCTCGACCCGTACCTGGTCGCGCCGCATGATGGCCGCGTGCGTTGCGGACACTGTCAGGAAGTCTTCGACGCCGCGCATCATACGTTCGAGCTTCCCGACGACGCCGCCGCAGCGGATGAGCCGCAGCACGCAACCATCGTCGATGACGAGGTGGCAATCGGGCCGTCCACGTTCACCGCGCCAACGCCCGAAGCCGACAAGGAACCGCCCACGCTCGTCGTGCCCCGCACGCTCGAACTGGGCAAGCGGGCGAGCGCCGAGCCGCCCGCTCCACGCGTCGAGGACGACGATCCCACGATTCATGCGAAGCCGCCGGCATTCGCTGCTGCGCCTTCGCGTCCCGCCCGGAAGGATGCAGCCAACGAATCGGCAGTTCAGCCTCCCGCCGACGACCGGCGCAAGCCCTTTGTTCGCGTAACCGCGCCGCCCGACGATCGCCCGCCGCCGACGCCCACGCGCCCGGAACCGCCGCCGACGCGCTTCGTCAATTCTGTCGACGACCGCGCGGAGCCGTTCATCGGTCCAGATCATCGCGAGTCCGATGCGCCGCCGGCTCGTCCCGCGCCGCCCGTCGAGCCCGCGTCTTCATGGCATGACGACGAGGAGCCGCGTTTCGGCGCACGGCCACCCGCACCGGGCGCGGCGCACGCACCGAGCGCGAACGAAGCCTTTCCCGTGACGCGCGAGCCACGTCCCACTTCGCAGCCGCCCCGGCGCGGGCGCAAGGCCGTGCAGATTGCCGGCTACCTGCTCGCGGCGGTGCTCGCGCTGCTCTTGCTGATGCAGCTCGCGTGGTGGCAGCGTGAAGCGGTCATGGTCTACATGCCCGGCACGCGCGCCCTTTACTCCGCTATCTGCACTGAAGTCGGCTGCACGTTTTCGCCGCCGCGCTATGTCGCGGGGCTGCAGATCGAGAGTTCGGGGCTGCGTCAGGTCGACGGTCCGCACAAGCTCGAACTGAAACTGATGTTGCGCAATCGCGCGGACGTCCCCCTCGCCTATCCGGCGCTCGAACTCACGCTGCTCGACGACAAGAGCGATGTCGCGATCCGGCGGGTGCTGTGGCCGCAGGATTACGCGCGACCGGGTACGATATTCGCCATCGGCCTTCCCCCGCAAAGCGCGCAGCCGGTCGTCGTACGGTTGGATACCGGCGATGCCGTCGCCGCGAATTACCGCGTTCAGGTCTTCTATCCGTGATGGCGCGATCGCGTGACGGGGCATTCGCGCCCTGCCCGCCCACCGCGCCACGCTAAGTGAAACTTCCCGTCAGCATCTGACACCTCTCTGGAGCGCAACATGAGTCAAGTTACCCTCGGCGGCAATCCCATCGAAGTCAGCGGCACGTTCCCGAGCGCAGGACAGCAAGCCCCGGAATTCAACCTCGTCGGCACAGATCTCGGCGACATCACGCTCGCGAACTTCGCGGGCAAGCGCAAGGTGCTGAACATCGTGCCGAGCCTCGACACGCCGACCTGCGCCACGTCGACGCGCAAGTTCAACGAATCCGCCGGCAAGCTGGACAACACCGTCGTGCTCGTCGTTTCGGGCGACCTGCCGTTCGCGGCCAAGCGTTTCTGCACGACCGAAGGCCTCGCCAACGTGGTGACGGCGTCGACGTTCCGCGGCCATGAGTTCGCGCAGGCGTATGGCGTCGATGTCGCGAGCGGTCCGCTCAAGGGGCTGACGGCGCGCGCAGTCGTCGTCCTCGATGAGAACAACAAGGTGCTGCACGCCGAACTCGTGCCCGAAATCAAGAACGAGCCGAACTACGATGCGGCGCTGGCGGCGCTGAAGTAAGCTGCACGGCCGGACCGCTTGCGGCGGTCCGCGCATACGAGGCGCGGCAGCCATCGAAATCGAAAGCCGCCGCCGCGCGCCGTATGCGCATTCTCTTGCTCGGCACCCCAACTTAAAGGACGTTCGCCTTGGCTACGCTCATCTGCGGCTCGCTCGCCTACGACAACATCATGACTTTCCAGGGCCGCTTCGGCGACCACATCCTGCCGGATCAGGTGCACATGTTGAACATCAGCTTCCTGGTCCCGACGATGCGGCGCAACTTTGGCGGCTGTGCGGGCAACATCGCCTATGCGCTGAAACTGCTCGGCGGCGATCCGAAGATCATGGCGACGCTCGGCGAAGCGGACGCGCAGCTTTACATCGACCGTCTCGACGCGCTCGGTTTGTCGAAGGAATACGTGCGCGTGCTCCCTGGCCAGCATTCGGCGCAATGCTTCATCACGACCGACCTAGCGAACAACCAGATCACCGCCTTCCACCCCGGCGCGATGATGGAATCGCACCTCAACCGCGCGGACGAAGCGCAGGGCATCTCGCTCGGTATCGTCGCGCCGGACGGCGCCGACGGCATGCGCGAACACGCCGCCCAGTTCGCGTCTGCGGGTGTGCCGTTCGTCTTCGATCCGGGTCAGGGTTTGCCTATCCTTGAAGGTGTAGAACTCTGTCGCATGATTGAACTTGCCAAATACGTGGCGGTCAACGATTACGAAGCCAAGTTGTTGAGCAACAAGACCGGCTGGTCGATCGAAGACATCAAGAGCCGTGTCGATGCGCTGATCGTGACGCGCGGCGAGCATGGCGCCCAGATCTATCATGAGGGCGGCGTGCTCGACGTGCCGGTTGCGAAGGCGCGTCAGGTCATCGATCCGACCGGTTGCGGCGACGCGTTCCGCGGCGGCCTGCTGTACGGCATCGAAAACAATCTTGGCTGGGAAAAAACGGGGCGTCTCGCGAGTCTGATGGGTGCGTTGAAGATCGAACATCAAGGCCCGCAAACCTATGCGCCGACGCGCGCCGAAATCGAAGAGCGTTTCAAGCAGGCATTCGGAACGAGCCTGTCGTGAGCGAGTGGAAGAAGGGAGTGAAGGGATGAAAACGGTAAGTCGCATCATGCTGGCAGCAACGCTCATCGGCTCAGTGGCGCTGACGGGCTGCGCTTATAACAGCAGTTCGCCCGACGTCTACACGGCGTCGCAGGCTCAGCGCGAGGAAACGGTGCGCATGGCGACCGTGGAAAGCGTGCGCGGCGTGAAGATCAGCTCGAACAACGGGCAGCCGAGCGGTCTCGGCGCAATCGGCGGCGGCGCGCTCGGCGGTGTCGCGGCGGGCAGCGCCATCGGCGGCGGCAACGGGTCGATCATCGCGGGCATCATCGGCGGTCTGGCGGGCGCGGTCGCGGGTAACGCGGTCGAGAACAGCGTCGCGACGAAGAACGGCCTAGAGATCACCGTGCGCCTCGACAACGGCGACCTTCGCGCGATCACGCAGACATCGAACGGCGAAGTGTTTCAGGCTGGCGAGCGGGTTCGCCTGCTGTCGAGCGGCGGCGTGACGCGCGTGACGCACTAAGCACCGCGGATTCAACCGAGGAATCCTCAGCGATTCTTCGGCGGATGACAGAAGCGCATGCCTCGAAAGAGGCATGCGCTTTTTGTTTGCGGCCTGTTCGAGCGCGTGACATTGCCGCTGTGTGCGACCCCACACGAAAAACCCGTCGCCGAGTTTCCCGGCGACGGGTCGAGGCCGGGTAGGCCTACCCGGTCGTAAGGCGCAGCGAGGTGTGCCGCGGTGATGCGTCCTGCTTGTGCCGAGACTTACGGACGGCTGCCGGTCGGGAACGGCCATGCCGCCGCCGGGTTCAGCGCCGTCTTGACTGCTGCAGCCGGAGCGGCCGGAGCAGGCGTCGAGACAGTCGTTGCCGTCGTTGCGGGAGCGGCAGCGGTCGTCTTCTTGGCAGCAGCGGCCTTCTTGGCCGGAGCCTTCTTCGCTGCGGGCGCAGCCTTCTTCGCTGCGGGAGCAGGCGCGGGAGCCGACGCCGACGTCGAAGCAGGCGCAGGAGCAGCAGGCGCGGCAGGAGCAGAAGCAGTCTTCGCCGACGCCTTCTTCGCAGGGGCTTTCTTCGCAGCAGCCTTCTTCGCGGGGGCCTTTTTCGCAGGAGCCTTTTTGGCGGCAGCCTTCTTCGCGGCCGCTTTCTTCGCAGGCGCCTTCTTGGCGGCAGCCTTCTTCGCCGGCGCCTTCTTCGCAGCGGCCTTCTTCGTCGCTACCTTCTTGGTCGCGACTTTCTTGGCTGCGGCTTTCTTAGCGGGCGCCTTCTTCGCAGCGACCTTCTTGGCTGCGGCTTTCTTCGCCGGCGCCTTCTTCGCGGCGACCTTCTTTGCCGCTACCTTCTTGGTCGCGACTTTCTTGGCTGCGGCCTTCTTCGCCGGCGCTGCCTTCTTGGCTGCAACCTTCTTCACTGCGACTTTCTTTGCAGCGACCTTCTTGGTGGCGACCTTCTTTGCCGCTACCTTCTTCGCCGGAGCGGCTGCCTTCTTGGCGGTGACTTTCTTTGCTGCGGCCTTCTTAGCGGCGGGTTTCTTTTTGGCGACTGCCATGATTTTTCTCCTTCAGGTTTTCAGATGAGAGTCAGTTCAAACAACACCCTTCGTCAAAACCCGCTTCCCGCGTGGAGGCTCTCAGGGCACACGCTACGAAGCGGATTATTCATCGGCGTACGCTGATCCCACCTGCTTACGCTAATGAATACGGCAAGGCGCGCCGTGCCCCGAGGCACCGCGCGCCAAATAAAGTCAGCGCCGATACCGAGCGCCGCCCATCGCTTGATCGAGCCAGCGAGCTTGCCGCTGGCGTTTTCCGGGGGGAAGTTTGCCCATCCCATTGAAGGGAACGCAAAACGCCTGTCTTCGAATCGGGCCACTCGGTCCGTTAAGTCAGTAGGCGCACTTTGCATCAGGCGACCGTTCTCCTAAACCTTGTCAGTCAGGCGCGCGTGAGTGACACGCCGCTGCCTGCCCGTCCCATCGATTTCGTCTGCAACACGTCCTGGGCTTGTTGTTATTCCCAGGTCAGCGCGCCGCCGGTTTGATACTCAATCACGCGTGTCTCGAAGAAGTTGCGTTCCTTCTTCAAGTCGATCATTTCGCTCATCCACGGGAACGGGTTTTCCTCGTTCGGGAAGAGCGGGTCCAGGCCGATCTGCTGGCAACGCCGATTGCAGATGAAGCGCAGGTAACTCTTGAACATCGACGCATTCAGGCCGAGAACCCCGCGCGGCATGGTGTCTTCAGCGTAGCGATATTCAAGATCAACAGCTTGCTTGAAGAGCTCGCGGATCTCCGCCTTGAAGTCGGCGGTCCACAGTTGCGGCTCTTCGAGCTTGATTTGGTTGATGAGGTCGATGCCGAAATTGCAGTGCATCGATTCATCGCGGAGGATGTACTGATACTGCTCCGCCGCGCCCGTCATCTTGTTCTGGCGACCCAGCGCCAGAATCTGCGTGAAGCCCACATAGAAGAACAGACCTTCCATGATGCAGGCGAACACGATCAACGACTTGAGCAATTTCTGGTCCGCTTCCAGCGTGCCGGTGGTGAACGCCGGATCGGTCAACGTCTGGATGAACGGGATGAGGAACTCGTCCTTGTCCCGGATGGACTTCACTTCGTGATACGCGTTGAAGATCTCGCTTTCGTCGAGACCGAGCGATTCGACGATGTACTGATACGCATGCGTATGGATCGCCTCTTCGAACGCCTGGCGCAGCAGGAACTGGCGGCACTCCGGAGCGGTGATGTGACGATACGTGCCGAGCACGATGTTGTTCGCGGCGAGCGAGTCCGCCGTCACGAAGAAGCCGAGGTTGCGCTTGACGATGCGACGCTCGTCATCGGACAGACCGTTCGGGTCTTTCCACAGGGCGATGTCCCGCGACATGTTCACTTCCTGCGGCATCCAGTGATTCGCGCAACCGGCGAGGTACTTCTCCCACGCCCACTTGTACTTGAACGGCACCAGCTGGTTGACGTCGGTCTGGCCGTTGATGATGCGCTTGTCTGCGACGTTGACGCGCGCTTCGCTCTGCGCGGCGATAGCGCCCGCGGAGGGCGTGGCGGCTGCCGGGGGAACGAAGCCATCGGAGAAGATGTTGTTCGCCTGAGCAGACTGATGGGCGGCTTGATGAGCTGCAGCATGTGCTGCTTGCGTACCGAAAGTCGTGCCTTGAGCGTTGCGCAACGGGTTCTGTTGCGAAGCGCTCGAGGGAGCTACGGTCGTGTTCTCGTCATCCCAGTTGAGCATAAATTCTCACCATCAATTTAGATCGGTTTGTACCATCTTTTCATGAGCGATAAAAGAGCTTGCTCATGAAAATTCTCGTTTTCTAGCGATTTGGATTCAGCGTTGCTACCTGCATACAACACTTGGCTCTTCGCTTCATGTGTGACGCGTGATGCAGGCACCGATGAGACAGGTGTGAAGCGGTCCTCACTGACTGTCATCGAGTGCTTCGATGCGGCCTGCGCCGCGTTGCTTCGATGCTTCGAAGCGATGGTTCGAACGCGAGCGCAGCATGTGTCGATGTGAAGCGTTCGATGGTTCGCATGAGTGGTCGACACACGTGACCTTCATGCGGCTGATGCGATCTCGCATGCGATGTCATCGACGATGAAGCGGCATGTCGGACTCGCGATTTTCTTGCGCATTCGATGCGCGAGGAACGCAGCCGGCGACTCGTTAGAGCGCTTCGATTTCGTTGCCGAAGTTTAGCATTTTCGGCTCGATCCATACAAGATATTGTGTCTATCGCGGTCGATCCATACAACCTATAGGGCCGCTGCGCAAGCGCGAAAAATGCGTCATCGGCGTAGCGGATCGAGCAGAGAGCGCAGGTTGTTGTGATCGATCTCGTGCATGAGCGCAAGCAACGCGCCGAGCTTGCCTTGAGGAAAACCCTCACGCGCGAACCATGCGAGATAGTGTGCGGGCAAGTCGGCGATAAGCCGGTCCTTGTACTTGCCGTAGGGCATCGTCTGCGTGACGAGACGTTGCAGGTCTTGCGGGTCCATCGTTTCTCGACTCCTGTTGCATGTTCATCGCATCACATAGCGCGACGCTGGCGGTCGGCGTGTGCTCCACATCGGTGCCATAATCGCCGCTCCTCCCGCCATGATGATCGTTCTCTGATGCCGCTCGCCGTCAAAGCTTTCATTGCCCCTCTCATCGTCGCATGTGCGATGTTCATGGAAAGCGTCGACGCCAACGTCATCGTTACTGCGATTCCCGAAATGGCCCGGGCGTTCGGACGCGATCCCGTCACACTCAAGATCGCGGTCACGAGCTATGTGCTTGGCCTCGGCGTCTTCATTCCGATCTGCGGCTGGGTCGCCGACCGCTTCGGCGCACGCGTCGTGTTTCGCACGGCCATCGGCATCTTCGTCGTCGGCTCGCTGCTTTGCGCGGCGTCGACATCGCTCGGCACCTTCACCGTCGCGCGCTTCATTCAGGGCGTCGGCGGCGCGATGATGGTGCCCGTCGGACGCATCATCATCTTCCGCTCGGTGCGCCGCTCGGAGTTCATTCGCGCGATGAACTACCTGTCGGTGCCTGCAATGCTCGGACCCGCCGCCGGTCCGCTGCTCGGCGGCTTCATCACGACGTATCTGCACTGGCGGCTGATCTTCTTCATCAACATTCCGATCGGCATTGCCGGCATCTACCTGACCAATCGATACATCACCGACACACGTGAAGAGCATCCCGGCCGGCTCGACTGGTTCGGCTTCTTTCTTTCGGCGAGCGCGGGCGTGTTGCTGATGCTCGGGCTGTCGCTCGTCGGCGGCGAGCTGGTGCCGCAGAGCGTCGCTTACGCGATGTGCGTTCTTGGCGCGGTGATGGTCGCGCTCTACATCCTGCATGCGCGGCGCGCCGAGCGGCCGCTGCTCGACTTGCGCTTCTTTCGCGTGCCGACGTTTCAGGCGAGCGTCGGTGGCGGCTCGCTCTTTCGCATCGGACTGGGCGCCGTGCCGTTTCTGCTGCCGCTCGCGTTGCAGGAAGGGCTCGGCATGACGGCGTTCAAGTCCGGCGCGATCACGTGTGCGTCCGCGTTCGGCGGCATGTTCATGCGATCGCTGGCGTCGCGCGTGTTGCATCGCTTCGGCTTCCGGCAGACGCTGCTGTACAACGCGGCGTTGTCGGGGATCGCGATCGCTGCGTGCGGTGCGTTCTTTCCCGGCACGCCGACGTGGGTCATCTGGGCGGTCGTGCTGCTCGGCGGGTTCTTTCCTGCGTTGCAGTTCACGTCGCTCAACTCGCTCGCTTATGCGGAGATCGAGACGCGCGATGTGGGCCGGGCCACCAGCCTGGCCAGTTTCGTGCAGCAGGTTTCGCTTGGGCTTGGGGTGACGATCGCCGGCATCACGCTCGAGCTGTCGCAGTATCTCAATGGCCACGCTTCCGTGCACTGGTCGGACTTCTGGCCTGCGTTCATGGTGGTGGGCCTGTTTTCGTTTCTTTCGATGCCGGTTACTGCGCGCCTGTCGCGCGATGCCGGGCGGGAGATCTCGCGCGGGACGCGAGGGTAAGTTCTTTCTCGCTCTGTCGCGCTGGTTCAACGCCGCAATGAAAAAGGCCGGTATCGAAGTCGTCCCCGAGGGAAAGAGCATCCGATACCGGCCCTACCGCTCGGGGAAAGCCAGGCTTCCCCCAAGCGCCCTCTCGCGACGAGAGAGCAAACCTCTTACTGACAGGCCTCGCACTCGTCGAACCCGGCGTCGCCCGGACGCATCATGCAAACCGGGCCATCGGCTTCCGGTGCATCCGCCGCTGCCGCAGGTGCCGCGTTGAAGCCACCGCCTGCAGCACCGCTCGCCGCCGATGCCCCGCCGCCCGAAGCACCGAAGCCGCCATCGGAACCCGACGAAGGAACCGCGTTCAGCGCACCGTGCGCAACAGTCGACTTCTCGACGTGCGTCGCCGCCATCGTGCGGAGGTAATACGTCGTCTTCAGGCCACGCAGCCAGGCGAGCTTGTAGACCTCGTCGAGCTTCTTGCCCGAAGCGCCGCCCATGTAGATGTTCAGCGACTGCGCCTGATCGATCCACTTCTGACGACGCGACGCCGCCTCGACCAGCCACTTCGGATCGACTTCGAACGCCGTCGCGTAGATCGCGCGCAGGTCCGCCGGAATGCGGTCGATGCGCGACAGCGTGCCGTCGAAGTACTTCAGGTCCGAGACCATCACCTCGTCCCACAGGCCGCGCGCCTTCAGGTCACGCACCAGGTAGTCGTTCACCACCGTGAATTCGCCCGACAGATTCGACTTCACGTACAGGTTCTGGAACGTCGGCTCGATACACGCCGACACGCCGATGATGTTCGAGATCGTCGCCGTCGGCGCAATCGCCACGCAGTTCGAATTGCGCATGCCGTGCGTCGCGATGCGCGAACGCAGCGTCGACCAGTCCATCGTCTCGGTCGTATCGACTTCGACATAACCGCCGCGCGCTTCGGCGAGCAGCTTGATCGTATCCTGCGGGAGAATGCCGCGATCCCACAGCGAGCCGCGATACGTCGCGTAACGGCCGCGCTCTTCCGCCAGTTCCGTCGACGCGTAGTACGCGTAGTAGCAGACGGCTTCCATCGAACGATCCGCGAACTCCACCGCTTCCTGCGACGCGTACGGCGTGCGCAGCAAGTGCAGGCAGTCCTGGAAGCCCATGATGCCCATGCCCACCGGACGATGCTTCAGGTTCGAGTTGCGCGCCTTCGCCACCGCGTAATAGTTGATGTCGATGACGTTGTCGAGCATGCGCATCGCGACGCTGATCGTGCGCTTCAGCTTCTCGTGATCGAGCGCGAGCGTGCCGTCGGCCTGCTTCGTCAAGTGCGCGACGAGGTTCACGGAGCCGAGGTTGCAGACCGCGATTTCGCTGTCGCTCGTGTTCAGCGTGATTTCCGTGCACAGGTTCGACGAATGGACGACGCCGACGTGCTGCTGCGGCGAACGCACGTTGCACGGATCCTTGAACGTGATCCACGGATGACCCGTCTCGAACAGCATGCCGAGCATCTTGCGCCACAGTTGCGCCGCCGGCACCTTCTTGAACAGCTTGATTTCGCCGCGCGCCGCCTTGTCTTCATAGGCCGTGTACGCCTTTTCGAACGCCGCGCCGAACAGGTCATGCAGGTCCGGGCAGGTGGCCGGCGAGAACAGCGTCCAGTCGCCGCCTTCGTGGACGCGCTTCATGAACAGGTCGGGAATCCAGTTCGCCGTGTTCATGTCGTGCGTGCGGCGACGGTCATCGCCCGTGTTCTTGCGCAGTTCCAGGAACTCTTCGATGTCCAGGTGCCACGTCTCGAGGTACGCGCAGACCGCGCCCTTGCGCTTGCCGCCCTGATTCACGGCGACGGCCGTGTCGTTCACGACCTTCAGGAACGGCACCACGCCCTGCGATTTGCCGTTCGTGCCCTTGATGTGCGAGCCGAGCGCGCGCACGCGGGTCCAGTCGTTGCCGAGGCCGCCCGCGAACTTCGAAAGCAGCGCGTTTTCCTTCAGCGCTTCGTAGATGCCGTCGAGGTCGTCGGCAACCGTCGTCAGATAGCACGACGACAGCTGCGAGCGATGCGTGCCCGAGTTGAACAGCGTCGGCGTCGACGACATGAAGTCGAACGACGACAGCACGTTGTAGAACTCGATGGCGCGCGCTTCGCGGTCGATTTCGTTGAGCGATAGGCCCATCGCGACGCGCATGAAGAACGCCTGCGGCAACTCGATGCGCGTGCCGTCGACGTGCAGGAAGTAGCGGTCGTACAACGTCTGCAGGCCGAGATAGCCGAATTGCAGGTCGCGATTCGCGTCGAGCGCGGCGCCGAGGCGCTTCAGGTCGAACTGCTGCAGCTTCTCGTCGAGTAGGCCGGCTTCGATGCCGCGCTTGATGAACTGCGGGAAATATTCGGCGTAACGCTCGCCCATTTCGGCTTGCGTCACTTCTTCGCCGAGGATTTCACGGCGGATCGTGTGCAGCAGGATGCGCGCCGTAACCTGGCTGTATGCCGGGTCCTTCTCGATCATCGTGCGCGCCGCGAGAATGGCCGAGTCGTAGACCTGGCTCATCGGCACGCCGTCGTACAGGTTCTTCACCGTTTCGGCAACGATCGGATCGGCGGACACCGCATCGCCCAGATTCGCGCATGCGGAGACGATCAGCCCCTTCAGCGCTTCGAGATCGAGCGGGCGCGTCACGCCGTTGTCCGTCACGTTGATGACGCCGCCTTCATGCGACTGCGCATCCTGCGCGGCCGAACGCTCTTGCGAACGCTGCTGCGTGCGCTTCTCGCGATACAGCACGTAGGCGCGCGCGACGTTGTGCTCGCCGCCGCGCATCAGCGCGAGTTCGACCTGATCCTGAATGTCTTCGATGTGGAACGTGCCGCCGTGCGGACGGCTGCGCACCAGCGCGCGCACGACCGCTTGCGTCAGTTGCTCGACGAGCTCGCGCACACGCGCCGAAGCCGCGCCCTGCCCGCCATTGACGGCGATGAACGCCTTCGTCACGGCGATGGAAATCTTCGACGGCTCGAACGACACCACGCTTCCGTTGCGACGGATGACCTTGTAGTCGGCAAACGTCGTGTTGGGCGCGAGCGCTTGCGCGCCCTGGCCTTGCGCACCGCCCGCGGGCTGTGCGGATGCGCCTTCGAAGGAAGACGTGGCGTTCTCGGTGGTTTGCATGTGCAAAACTCCTGGTGTTCGAATGGTGCGGATGATCCGCGGATTTATCACTTGTGCCGCGCGTGTCGCGCCATCTGACGACGATGCAACGCGCGGTGTTTTTTTTCGGTGAAGCCGGGCTGTGAAGTCGGCCGTGAAGCCGGCAAGCCCTGAAACGCGATTCGCGGCGATGTCGGCCCGCACTGTTCTTGGCGCCGCGTGCGGGGCCCGCGTTGGCGCGCGGTTATCGGCCGACGCGACGCGCGTTCACTTGCTGCCTTCTTCACGGTGATGCTCGCCGGCGCTTGATACGGCTTGCCGTTTTTCGACGCCGGAAACCGCTCCGGCCAGCCGAACGTTCCCTTGCGCCGGAAAGCCAACGGCGCCGGCTCGTAGGAGCGGGCGCCGCCTCAACAACACAAGATATAGTGCAAATTACGTCTGCGAGCACCAAGTATAGTGGAACTTCGTACGGTCTCAAAAAGGTTTTTTTGCTGACGAAACGCCTTCGCGGGGTTGACTTCTGCGACGCCGAAGCACGACAAGGCATCGAGCCTGACGCTGCTGCGTCGCAGCGAGAAAGACCTTACGCGGCGCGCAGTCGGGGTCCGCGGGATTGCGCAGATGCTGGGCTGAAATGAGAAAAACGATGACCGCAACGCGCGGTGGCGATCGCTCGGAATGCAATGCGCGTCCTGATCGGTCGCGCTTGATCGGTCAATCGCTCATCGTGCGTCGCGGCCGGTCGGACGGTTGGCGTGGCGGCGTGCGTGATCGCTGCAGCAGAAGCGTTCTCCCGCCACGACGATGGCTTCGCTGCGCGGCGTATGCACGCCGCATTGCGCGCAGCGGATGAGCGGATCGGCGAGTTGCGGGGCGTCGCTGCCTGCGGCGCCGTTGCGGGCGCGCGTCGAGCTCGTCGAAGCGGCGGAGTCCGCCGCGCCCGCCGCGCCCGTCGCGCCCGATTGCGTGCGCTGATTCGCGCGGCGCAGCTTCTTCAGAAGCCACTGCGTGACGAAGAAGAGGACGATCAGAAGAATGAAGTTTCGCATCGACTGGAAAAGTGGAGTCGCGCGCTCAGATGACGGCGCGATGCAGCAGCACTTCGAACACGAACCGGCTGCCGACATACGCGAGCAGCAACGCCACGAACGAAGCAAGCACCCAGCGCAGCGCGGCGCGCCCGCGCCAGCCGGAGATGCGCCGCGCGGTGAGCAGCGCGCCGAACATCAGCCAGGAGAGGAAAGCGAAGATGGTCTTGTGATCGAAGCGCAACGCGCGATCGACCAGTTGCTCATTGAACGCGATGCCCGACACCAGTGTGAGCGTCAGCAGCACGAAGCCCGCGCCGATTAGCCGGAACAGCAGCTTTTCGAGCGTAAGCAGCGGCGGCAAGGTATCGAGCCAACTCGCGAGCCAGCCGTTGTTGCCGGAGTGGCGCATCGCGAGGCCGCGCATGCGCTGCAGGCGACGTTCGAGCATGAGCATCAGAATGGCGTGCAGCGCGGCGATGGCGAACAACCCATACGCGATGTTGGCGATCAGGAAGTGGAGCTTGAACATCGGCGCGGCGGAATACGACAGCACGCGCACGCCGCCGAACACCAGCGGCAGGACGGACGCCACGCACGCGAGCGGCAGCACGAGCAGGCGCAAGCCGTCGAGCGGAAAGAAGAAGCTCTCGATCCAGTAGATGCCCGCGCCGAGCCAGAACATCGCGGAAAGCGCGAATGCGAAGCCAAACACCATCGCGTTCTGCGGGAAGATGGTCGTGTGCAGCAAGAGGCCGTGCACGAGCAACGCTATTAATAGTAGAGCGCGCCCGACGCCGCTCATGCCGGAGGCCTTCGATGCAGCCGCGGGCGTCGCGCTCACGCCCGCAGGCACGCCCGCCAGCGCCGGCTCGACGCCCGTATGACGATGCGCGCGCCAGCCCGCCACGGCCAGTCCGCCGTAGAGAAGCGCAGTGAGGGCATACAGTACAATATCCATGTTCGAAGTTTACACTAGGCCCCGAACCTGCGACGTCTTCCCCCTTGCGCCGGAATAGAGCGCATCGCTGCGAAGCCGTCTTCACGTCGCGGGAAAACAAGGGCCGCACTCTCTACATTCCCCATGCTCGACAACCTCACTCAACGGATGGCGCGCGTCGTCAAGACGCTGCGCGGCGAGGCCCGGCTCACCGAGGCTAACACGCAGGAAATGCTGCGCGAAGTGCGCCTCGCCCTGCTCGAAGCCGACGTGGCGCTGCCGGTCGTGCGCGAGTTCATCGCCAAGGTGAAGGAAAAGGCGCTCGGCGAGGAAGTACTGTCGAGCCTGTCGCCGGGTCAGGCGCTCGTCGGCGTCGTGCAGCGCGAACTCACCGCGGTCATCGGCGGCGACTACGAAGGCAAGGCCGCCGAACTGAATCTCGCGGTGACGCCGCCCGCGGTCATCCTCATGGCCGGCCTGCAGGGCGCGGGCAAGACGACGACCACCGGCAAGCTCGCTAAGCTGCTGCGCGAAAAGCAGAAGAAAAAAGTGCTGACGGTTTCCGTCGACGTGTACCGCCCCGCCGCTATCCGCCAGTTGCAGACGGTCACGGAGCAGGTCGGCGCGGACTTCTTCCCGTCGGAGCCGGATCAGAAACCGGCGGACATCGCGCGCGCGGCGATCGACTGGGCGAAGCGGCATTACCACGATGTCGTGATCGTCGATACGGCCGGCCGTCTCGGCATCGACGAAGCGATGATGAACGAGATCAGCGAGCTTCATGCGCTGCTGAAGCCTGCTGAGACGCTGTTCGTCGTCGATGCGATGCTCGGTCAGGACGCCGTCAACACCGCGAAGGCGTTCAACGACGCGCTGCCGCTGACGGGCGTCGTGCTCACGAAGCTCGACGGCGACTCGCGCGGCGGCGCGGCGCTTTCCGTGCGTCACGTTACCGGCAAGCCGATCAAGTTCGTCGGCGTCGCGGAAAAGCTCGATGGTCTCGAAGTCTTCCATCCGGATCGCATGGCGAACCGGATTCTCGGCATGGGCGACATTCTCGCGCTCGTCGAGGAAGCGCAGCGCGGCGTCGACACCGCCGCCGCGCAGAAACTCGCCGACAAGGTCAAGAAAGGCGGTGACTTCGACTTGAACGACTTCAAGGCGCAGTTGTCGCAGATGAAGAAGATGGGCGGTCTGTCGTCGCTGATGGACAAGCTGCCCGCGCAGTTCCAGCAAGCCGCGCAAGGCGCGGACATGAACAACGCCGAGAAGCAGATGCGCCGCATGGAAGGCATCATCAACTCGATGACGTTGCAGGAGCGCGCCAAGCCGGAGCTGATCAAGGCTGCGCGCAAGCGTCGCATCGCGGCGGGCGCGGGCGTTCACGTGCAGGAGGTGAACCGCATGCTGAACCAGTACGAGCAAATGCGCGGCATGATGAAGAAGCTCAAGGGCGGCAATCTGCAGAAGATGATGCGCGGCATGAAGGGCATGATGCCGGGCATGCGTTGATCGCGTTGCATCGAGCCCGCGTTTTTTCGCCGATGCTGCGACGAGACGCGGGTTTATGATAAGGTGCGCGCCGCCGTTTTTCTCCACAGCAAGCAGTCAGCCTCCCCGCTTTCCCTATGAATCGCGAAGAAGCCCTCCATATTTATAGCCACTCGGAAGAGATCGTTTCGGCTGCCGAAGTCAACGCATCGATCGAGCGCATGGCTGCGGCCATCAAGGCGGCGACGAGCGAAGATTTCCCGCTCGTGCTCTCGGTCATGGGGGGCGCGGCCGTGTTTACCGGCATGCTGCTGCCGCACCTCGACTTCCCGCTCGAATTCGACTACATCCACCTGACGCGCTACCGCAACGCCATCAAGGGCGGCAGCGAAATGCAATGGCGCGTGGCGCCGGCGGAATCGGTGAAGGATCGCGTGGTGCTCGTGCTGGACGATATCCTGGACGAAGGCGAAACGATGGCCGCCATCCGCGACCGCATCATGGCGATGGGCGCGAAACAGTTCCTGTCGGCGGTGCTGTGCGAAAAGATCATCCCGAAGGCGAAGCCGTTGCGCCCCGACTTCTGCGGCTTCGAAGTGCCGGATCGCTATGTGTTCGGCTGCGGGATGGATGCCAAGGGATACTGGCGGAATCTGCCGACGATCCGGGCGTTGACGGAAGGGGCGTAAGCGCTTCGTTTCCCTAGTTCGTCTAAGCGCCGCGTGAGCGGCCCTTTTCAATCACAAGCGAACCTCAAACAAAAAGCGGCCGAGGCCGCTTTTTTCATAACTGATGCACGAAGGTCCGTATCCCTTCGAGCATCATCTCGACCGAGATGGCGACCAGCACCAGACCCATCAGGCGCTCGAACGCCGTCACCGCGCGTTCGCCGAGCCACTGCTGAATCTTCTCCGCGAGAATCAGCACGACCGCGCACGCGATCATGGTGACCGTGAGCGCGCCGATCCATTCGACCATTTTCCCAGGCGCCTGCGATGTCAGCAGCATCACCGTCGCGAGCGCGGAAGGCCCGGCGAGCGCGGGAATCGCGAGCGGCACGATCAGCGGTTCGCCGCCGCGCGAGTCGCCGCCCATCGGGCCGTCCGGATGCGGGAAGATCATCCGCAGCGCGATCAGAAACAGCACGATCCCGCCGCCGATGCGCAGCGACAAATCCGTCAGATGCATCGCGCGCAGGAAGCGGTCGCCGGCCAGCATGAAAAACAGCAGGATGCCGAACGCGATCGCCACTTCGCGCAGAACCACGATGCGGCGCCGCTCAATGGCGACGCCCCGCAGCGCGTTGATGAAGATCGGGATATTGCCGAGCGGATCGGTGATCAGCAGCAGCAGAACCGTCGCAGACAGGAAGTTGTACTGCATTACTTCGCGAGCGCGGCCCGCACCTTGCCTGTCACGACGCCCGCAGCCTCTTCCACCGGCAGCAGCGTGGCTTCGGTATCGCGGCGGCCTTGATATTCGAGCTTGCCTTCCTTCAGCCCGCGATCGCCGATCACGATGCGATGCGGCACGCCGATCAGTTCCCAGTCCGCGAACATCACGCCGGGACGCTCGCCGCGATCATCGAGAATCACGTCGATGCCCGCTTCGGTCAGCGTCGCATACAGCTTGTCCGCCTGCTCGCGCACGGCGTCGCTGCGGTCATAACCCATCGGGCAGATCACGACCTCGAACGGCGCGATGGATTCCGGCCAGATGATGCCCTTGTCATCGAAGTTCTGTTCGATCGCCGCGCCCAGCACACGCGTCACACCGATGCCGTAGCAGCCCATCAGCATCGGCGCGGGCTTGCCGTTCTCGTCGAGATACGTCGCGCCCATCGACTCCGAGTACTTGGTGCCGAGCTGGAACACGTGCCCGACTTCGATGCCGCGGCAGATTTCGAGCGTGCCCTTGCCGTCCGGCGAAGGATCGCCCGCAACGACGTTGCGGATATCCGCGACTTCCGGTTCCGGCAGATCGCGGCCCCAGTTCACGCCGGTTGTGTGGAAATCGACTTCGTTCGTGCCGACGACGAAGTCGCTCATGTTCGCCACCGTGCGGTCCGCGATCACGCGCACCGGCTTCCTCGTGCCGATGGGCCCGAGATAGCCCGGCGGCGTGCCGAACCATTCGACGATCTCCGCTTCCGTCGCGAAGCGATAGCCCGCGAGGCCCGGCAGCTTGTTAACCTTGACGTCGTTCAGCGAATGATCGCCGCGCAGCATCAGCAACCAGATGGTCGGTTCCGCGCCTTCGTTGTCGGTGGCGAGGATGATCGACTTGATGGTCTTTTCGAGCGGGATGTTCAGGTGCTCGGCGACCGCCTCGCACTTCGCCTTGCCGGGCGTCGGCGTCTTCTTGAGCGCTTCGGTGGGCGCGGCGCGTTCCGCGATCAGCGGCAGCGCATCCGCGGCTTCCACGTTCGCGGCGAAGTCCGAAGTCGGGCAATACGCGATGTCGTCCTCGCCCGTCTCGGCGATCACGTGGAATTCGTGCGAGCCGCTGCCGCCGATCGAACCGTTGTCCGCCGCGACCGCGCGGAACTCGAGGCCGATGCGCGTGAAGATGCGCACGTACGCGTCGTACATCTTGCGGTACGACTCGGCGAGGCCGGCGCTGTCCTTATCGAAGGAATACGCGTCCTTCATGATGAATTCGCGGCCGCGCATTACGCCGAAACGCGGGCGGATTTCGTCGCGGAACTTCGTTTGAATCTGATAGAAGTTGACCGGCAACTGGCGATAGCTCTTGATCTCGCGGCGCGCAATGTCCGTCACGACTTCTTCGTGCGTCGGCCCGACGACGAAATCGCGCTCGTGACGATCCTTGATGCGCAGCAGTTCGGGACCGTATTGCTCCCAGCGGCCGGATTCCTGCCACAGCTCGGCGGGCTGCACGGCGGGCATCAGCAATTCGAGCCCGCCCGCGCGATTCATCTCTTCACGCACGATGGCTTCGACCTTGCGAATGGAACGCAGGCCTATCGGCATGTAATCGTAGATACCGCCCGCGACGCGACGGATCATGCCGGCGCGCATCATCAGCTTGTGACTGACGATCTCGGCGTCGGCGGGGGCTTCCTTCAGGGTGCCGATGAAGAAACGGGATGCTTTCATTCAGAAATTTTCCAAAAGCGGCGCGCGCCTCGAACCATGTGGCTACGAGGCTGGCAAGACGGGTGAACAACGGAACGGTGGACGGTTTGCGTGAACTGCGGCACGCACTGACTCCGGCCGACAAGAAGAAGATTCTGCCGCCTTCCCGGTCGCGTGGCAAAGATTCCTCGCACTTCAGCGCATTTCTGCCCCGAAACGCAGCGGCCGCCGCGGGTTGAAACCGATGCGCCGGGTCCGTTATCTGTTTATAATCAAAGCAATTTTAAAGGATTCGAAGGTGGTTGTATGCTGGATCGTGAAGGCTTTCGCCCGAACGTCGGCATCATCCTCTTGAACGCGCGCAACGAAGTGTTTTGGGGCAAGCGGCTGCGTGAACATTCCTGGCAGTTTCCGCAAGGGGGTATCAAATACGGCGAAACCCCCGTGCAAGCAATGTATCGGGAGTTACACGAAGAAACCGGCCTGCTACCTGAACACGTGAAAGTTGTCGGTCGCACACGCGACTGGCTGCGTTATGAGGTGCCGGATAAGTTCATCAAGCGCGAAGTGCGCGGACATTATCGCGGTCAGAAACAGATCTGGTTTCTGCTGCGCATGGTGGGGCGCGACTGTGACATTTGCCTGCGCGCGACGGACCATCCGGAATTCGATGCTTGGCGCTGGAATGAGTACTGGGTACCGCTGGATGCGGTCATCGAGTTCAAGCGCGACGTTTATCAACTTGCTCTCACCGAGCTTTCCCGCTTCTTGCGGAGAACCAATGCTCGCGGCGAACGCGCCGCGCATCACGGGCCGCGCTATCCACGCGTCGTCCAGACGATGACGATCGAAGCACCTGCCGTAACCGCCGCTGGCGCTGCGGTTCAGGCAGAATGCACGATCAGCGAAGACGTGCGGATCATCGCAACGCGCGCATCGTGCGATTGATCGGCGCCGGTCTTCGTCCATTTTGACACTCGGCACTTCGAAGAACCCGGCACGCGAGCATTGCTCTCGGCGCCGGGCGCTTTGCCGCCCGCGCATCCGTTTATCGGGAACATCGAATTGAAAGTCATCGTCTCATCTGCGGTAGCCGTGGCCGTGTTCGCCGCGCTCGCCGGCTGCTCCAGTTCCAAAGCTCCGTCCGCGTCCAATCGGGATGACGGCGTATTCACGTATCTGCTCGACCGGAAGTCGGAATGGGTCGAGAACAAGGTCGATACGCTTCCGCCGCTGCCGCAAGCGTCCAATCTGCTGCCGTTCAACGTCTCGCAGAACACGCCGCTGACATTCGCCGTCGACAAGACTTCGCTTACCGTCGGCAGTGACGGCGTCGTGCGATACGTCGTCGTCGCGACGAGTCCGGGCGGCGCGCGCAACGTGAACTACGAAGGCATCCGCTGCGATACCTACGAATGGCGGCGCTACGCAAGCATCGACGACGCGCAGACCGGCTGGGATCGCGGCGCGACGTTCGATTTCCGGCGCATCGAGAACGGCGAACTGAACGCCTATCAGGCGGCGCTGTATCAGGATTACTTCTGCACGAGCAAGCTGCCTGTCGGCAATGCTAAGCAGATCGTCGAGAACATCCAGTACAAACGCACGCAGAGTTCGATCAACCTGCGCTGACGGTTTCGCCGCTCGTTCGGGCAGCAAAAAAAGCCCGCTGGCCTTTCGGCTCAGCGGGCTTTGTCTTTATGGCTGCCGATGTCAGACCAGCACCAGATTGTCGCGATGAATCAGTTCCGGTTCGAGCATATAACCGAGCACGGTTTCGATCTCGCCGCTCGGCCGCCGATGGATCAGCCGCGCTTCCGAACTGCTGTAGTTGGTGATGCCGCGCGCCACTTCCTGTCCCTGATCGTTGACGCACGCGATCACTTCCCCGCGACCGAACGCGCCCTTCACATCGACGACGCCGATCGGCAGCAGGCTTTTTCCGTCGGCCGTGAGCTTCTGCACGGCGCCGTTATCGATGACGACGTGACCGCGCACCTGCAAGTGATCCGCCATCCACTGCTTGCGCGCCGCGATGCGTGCCGTGCGCGCGATCAGTTGCGTGCCGATCATCTCGCCCGAAGCGAGCCGCGTCAGCACATCGGCTTCACGGCCACTCGCGATCACCGTGTTCGCGCCGCTATGCGCCGCGCGCTTCGCCGCGAGAATCTTGGTCAGCATGCCGCCGCGCCCGAGGCTCGAGCCCGCGCCGCCGGCCATCTGCTCGAGTTCGGGCATACCTGCATCGGCTTGCTCGACGAGCGTTGCGCCCGGATCTTTGCGCGGGTCGGCGGTGAAGAGGCCACGCTGATCCGTAAGAATGACGAGCGCATCGCCTTCAATCAGATTCGCCACGAGCGCGCCGAGCGTGTCGTTGTCGCCGAATTTGATTTCGTCGGTGATAACGGTGTCGTTCTCGTTGATGATCGGCACCGCGCCGAGGCGAAGCAGCGTCAACAGCGTGGAGCGCGCGTTCAGATAACGCTCGCGATCGGCGAGATCGGCGTGCGTGAGCAGAATCTGCGCAGTGCGAATGCCGTGTGCGCCGAAGCTGCTCTCGTAGACCTGCGCGAGCCCCATCTGCCCTACCGCGGCGGCAGCCTGAAGTTCGTCGATTTCGCGCGGCCGCTTGCTCCAGCCGAGCCGATGAATGCCCTCCGCGATCGCACCCGAACTGACGAGCACGACTTCCTTGCCCTGCTCGCGCAGCGCCGCGATCTGCGACGCCCAGCGGGCGATGGCCGCGTGATCCAGTCCGCGCCCGTCATTGGTGACGAGACTGGACCCCACTTTCACTACGATTCGCTTCGCAGCGGCGATGACCGAACGCATCGTGCGCTTTCTCCTCGGGTGTCGCGGCCCGTTTCAGCGGGTCGCTTCGTTACTCGTTGGCTTCTTTGCTCGCTGCGTCGTCGCGGAAGCGCACGTCGGCGGCCAGATCTTCCGCTTCGGCCGCACGCGAGGCGTCGGAATGCTGCGAGATGTAATCGAAGATGGCGTAGGTCAGCGCCTCGCAGCCCTGGCCGGTAAGCGCGGAGATTTCATACACGGGGCCGTCCCATTCGAAACGCTCGATGAAGTCCTTCACGCGCGCCTCGCGCTCGTCCTCGGGCACCATGTCGAGCTTGTTCAGCACGAGCCAGCGCGGCTTTTCGAAGAGCGCCTCGTCATACTTGCGCAGCTCGCCGACGATCGCCTTCGCATCGGCGACAGGATCGACGTTTTCATCGAACGGAGCCAGGTCGACCAGATGCAGCAGCACGCCGGTGCGCTGCAAGTGCCGCAGGAAGCGATGCCCCAGCCCCGCGCCTTCCGCCGCGCCTTCGATCAGCCCCGGAATGTCCGCGATCACGAAGCTCTTGCTCGGCCCGACGCGCACCACGCCGAGATTGGGCGCGAGCGTCGTGAACGGATAATCGGCAATCTTGGGCCGCGCGTTCGAGACCGACGAGATGAAAGTCGATTTCCCCGCGTTCGGCATGCCGAGCAAGCCCACGTCCGCCAGCACTTTCAGTTCGAGCTTGAGCATACGACGCTCGCCCGGCTTGCCATCGGTCTTCTGACGCGGCGCGCGGTTCGTGCTCGACTTGAAATGCAGGTTGCCGAGGCCGCCCGCGCCGCCCTGCGCGATCAGGACCTGCTGATTGTGCTCGGTTAGATCGGCGATGATTTCGCCCGTTTCCTGATCCGAGATAATCGTGCCGACCGGCATGCGCAGCGTGATGTCTTCGCCGCCCTTGCCATAGCAGTCCGCGCCGCGCCCGTTCTCGCCGTTACGCGCCTGATGCTTCTTCGCGAACCGGTAGTCGATCAGCGTGTTGATGTTGCGATCCGCGACCGCGTAGACGCTGCCGCCGCGCCCGCCGTCGCCGCCGTCCGGCCCGCCGAACGGGACGAACTTTTCGCGGCGCATCGACGCGCTGCCATCTCCCCCGTCGCCGGCGATGACTTCGATCCTCGCTTCGTCAATGAACTTCATGCGTTGCTCCGTCCCGTGTTTCCAAGCGATGAGGCCGCCCCGGCGATAACGCCGTAGCTGCAGCCGAACCGCTATTTTGCCGTGACCGGCGGCTGCCGGTCATCGATAACCGTGAATTCTGTCGATGCGGCGTTTTCCGCGCACCAATGCAAAAGGCCCCGCGAACTTCGCGGGGCCTTTTGCGGTCCTGAAGCCCGTGCGTAGGTCTTACGCTGCCGGGACGACGACGACCGTGTGCTTCTTCGCTGCGCCCTTCGTCGTGAACTGGACGTGGCCGTCGGTCAGCGCGAACAGCGTGTGATCCTTGCCGATGCCGACGTTTTCACCCGGGTGCATGCGCGTGCCGCGCTGGCGAACGATGATGCCGCCCGCGTTGATTGCCTGGCCGCCGTAAACCTTCACGCCGAGGCGCTTCGATTCTGAATCGCGGCCGTTGCGGGAAGACCCGCCTGCTTTTTTGTGTGCCATTTGCTATAGCTCCTTTACCGTTGTGCGCGACGCGTTAAGCGTTGATCGCGTCGATGCGCAGTTCGGTGTAGTTCTGGCGATGGCCAGCGTGCTTTTGGTAGTGCTTCCGGCGGCGCATCTTGAAGATGGTCACTTTCTTGTGACGACCCTGGGACACGACGGTAGCCTTGACGGAAGCCCCACTGACCAGCGGTGTACCGAACTGAATCGATTCACCTTCGCCTACTGCGAGAACCTGGTCGAGCGTGATTTCAGCGTCAATGTCTGCCGGTATCTGTTCTACTTTCAATTTTTCGCCAACGGCAACCTTATACTGCTTGCCGCCGGTTTTTATGACCGCGTACATTGAGAACCTCACTCAGAATTTCGTTTTCCCACGCACCACGCGCGGAAAACACGAGATTATACATAGGGTTAGGCAGCGCGTCAAAAGGCATTGACATTTGCCGTTTGTACCCGGCGTGCTGCATCCGTGCCCGATCTTCTGCGATTTCGCCCCGATCCGATCGCGATTGCGCCCGCTCACGCGACCCTCGCGCGCCGCGGCACCCGTCGCCGTGCCGATTCGCCTTATAATCCGCCGCATTACCTTATTAGCCGATCATGTCGTCCACCGCCACTTCTTCCCCCGACGCCGCCGCACTGCTTGCCCCGATCGCCGAGGACATGCAGCAGGTCAATCGCGTCATCCGGCAGCGCCTGGCATCAGAAGTGATGCTCATCAATCAGATTTCCGAGTACATCATCGGCGCGGGCGGCAAGCGGCTGCGTCCGGCCTTGCTGCTGCTCGTGTCGGGCGCGCTGGGCGATACGACCGGGCATCGCCATGAACTCGCGGCGGTCGTTGAATTCATCCACACCGCCACCCTGCTGCACGACGATGTCGTCGATGAATCCGATCTGCGCCGTGGCCGCAAGACCGCGAACGCGCTGTTCGGCAACGCGGCGAGCGTGCTGGTCGGCGACTTCCTGTATTCGCGCTCGTTCGAGATGATGGTGAGCGTCGGCAAGATGCGCGTGATGGAAATTCTCTCGGTCGCGACCAACATCATTTCCGAAGGCGAAGTGCTGCAGCTTCTGAACATGCACGACCCGGACGTCGACGAAGCGCGTTACATGCAGGTGATCCGCTACAAAACGGCGAAGCTTTTCGAGGCGGCGGCGCAACTGGGCGCGGTGCTGTCGGGCGCGGATGCGCGCACGGAAGCGGCGGCGGCGGAGTTTGGCCGGCGCATCGGTACGGCGTTCCAGATCATGGACGACTGGCTCGATTACACGGGCACGCCCGAATCGATGGGCAAGAATGCCGGCGACGACTTGCGCGAAGGCAAGCCGACGCTGCCGCTCATCTATCTGATGGAGCACGGCACGCCGGAACAGGCGGCGCTCGCACGCGAAGCCATCGAGCAAGGCGGCACGGATCGCTTCGACACGATCTTCCACGCGATCACCACGTCCGGTGCGCTCGATCACACGTTGCAATGCGCGCGAAATGAAGCACAGGCCGCCGCCGATGCGATTTCGTCATTCCCCAGTTCCATTTTCAAAGATAGCCTGCTAGAATTATGTTCTTACTCGACGGCGAGACAGTCTTAAACGAGACTTTAGCGCACAAAACGTCTAGTTAAGTTGAATTCGGGGTGTAGCTTAGCCTGGTAGAGCGCTACGTTCGGGACGTAGAGGCCGGAGGTTCGAATCCTCTCACCCCGACCAGAATTTGCAAAAACCCGCATGGTCCGCCATGCGGGTTTTTTCTTTTCCGGCGCCCGCTGCGTAATGCCTGGCCAATCGGCCGGGAGGCGAAGCGGGAAAGCCGTCTGCTATAGTCCCTTTCATCATCGCTTCTACTCGATCACCGCGTGGACAACCTTCCCTTATGGGCGCAAATCTGCGCCATCTTCCTGCTTCTCATTCTTTCCGGTTTTTTTTCGATCTCCGAAACGTCGATGATGGCGCTCAACCGCCATCGGCTGAAATTTCTGGCTAGCCAGGGATCGCTGCGCGCCCGCACTACGCAGGGGCTCCTCGCGAAGACCGATCAGCTGCTCTCCGTCATTCTCATCGGCAACAACCTGATCAACACGATCATCCCGGTGCTCACGACGTCGATCGCGCTGCGCACGTTCGGTCACAACAACGTCGTGCTGTCGGTGACGACGGGCGTGATCGCGTTCCTGATCATCGTCTTTGCGGAGATTGCGCCGAAGATCGTCGGCGCGACCTTTCCCGAGAAGGTCGCGCTGCCGGCGAGTCTCGTGCTTTCGCCGCTCATGCGCATCGCGCGGCCGCTCGTGTGGTTCGTCAATCTCTTCGCCAACGCCATTCTGGCCGCGCTGCACATCAACACGAAGGGCGGCCGCGATCAGCGTCTGTCGCCGGAAGAGTTGCGCACCATCGTGCTGGAAACCGGCAGCTTCATGCCGACCAAGCACCGCAGCATCCTGCTGAACCTGTTCGATCTGGAAAACATCTCTGTCGATGACGTGATGATTCCCCGCCGCCGGATCGAAGCGCTCGATTTCGACGCGCCGTTCGACCAGATCCTGCACCAGCTCGAAACCTGCTATCACAACAAGCTCGTTGTTTATCAGGGCGACATCGACCGCGTGCTCGGCATCCTGCACGTACGCAAGACGCTGTCGGCGCTGCATAACCAGGAGCTCGAGCGCGAAACGCTGCGCGAACTGCTCATGGAGCCCTACTTCGTTCCCGCCGGCACGCCGGTTTTTCAGCAGCTTCAATATTTTCAGGAGAGCGGCCAACGCATTGCGATCGTCGTCGACGAATACGGCGAATTGCAGGGCCTCGTCACGCCGGAAGACATCATCGAGGAACTGATCGGCGAGTTCACGACGACGATTCCGCGCGGCGCAGGCTCGCGCGGCTGGGACGAGAACGGCGAGTGCATCGTCCCGGGCAGCATGCCACTGCGGGAACTCAACCGCTGGCTGAAGCTCAGCTTGCCGACGGACGGCCCCAAGACGCTGAACGGTCTCATCCTCGAAACGCTGGAACAAATTCCGGACGGCGACGTATCGGTGCGTATCGCGGGCGTTCATTTCGAAGTCCTGCGCAGCGACGATCAGTCAATCCGCACCGTCAAAATCTTCCGCCCGCCGACGCCGGGCAAGCGCGTGCTGCGTTAGCCATTCGGACGAGTAGGCGCGGGATGATCGGGTCATCTCATTTCGCACCGTGCTCCGATGATCTCCGCCTTTCGCGCCGCCGAACCTTCTCTCGACACCGCATCCGATCCCGACTCGCCCGCCGTCTCGCTGCTCGCGAACACCTTGCGCGAAGCGGCCGAGCGCGGCGCGTCCGATATCCACGTCGAGCCGTCCGAGCATGATTGGCGCATCCGGCTGTGTGTCGACGGCGCGTTACACGTGCTGCGCCGCCCGCCACCGCATCTGCGCGATGCATTCGTGACGCGCATCAAAGTGCTGGCGCGCATGGATATCGCCGAGCGCCGCGTGCCGCAGGACGGCCGGCTGCGGCTCGCGCTTGCGGGCGGGCAGATCGGCGACTATCGCGTGAATTCGCTGCCGACGCTCTTCGGTGAAAAGCTCGTGCTGCGTCGGCTGGATGCGCTGCCGCCGGACCTTTCGCTTGGCGCGCTCGGCCTGAGCGAAGCGCAAGGCCGCGTCGTCGAATCGGCGATTCGCGCGCCGCATGGCCTCGTTCTCGTCACCGGGCCGACAGGCAGCGGCAAGACCTTATCCCTCTATTGCTTCCTGCAGATGCTCAACGCCGAAGCGCGCAACATCTGCTCGGTCGAAGATCCGGCCGAGATTCAGCTCGCCGGCATCAATCAGGTCAGCGTGCGCGAGAAGGCCGGTCTGAACTTCGCCGTGGCGTTGCGCGCGTTCATGCGGCAGGACCCCGACGTCATCATGGTCGGCGAGATTCGTGACGCCGAGACCGCTGACGTCGCGGTGAAGGCCGCGCAGACCGGCCATCTCGTGCTCTCGACGCTTCACACGAACGACGCGCCCGCCGCGATCGCGCGCCTCATCGACATCGGCGTGGCGCCGTACAACCTCGCGTCGGCGCTGCGGCTCGTGACCGCGCAACGCTTGGTGCGCAAGCTGTGCGAGACCTGCCGTGCGCGCTCCGCGCTCACGCTCGACGACGGCTTTCGTCCGTTCGAGCCGCGCGGCTGCCCGGCGTGTCATGGCATCGGGTATCGCGGGCGAATCGGTGTGCATCAGTTGATGCCGGTTTCGGATGCGATGCGCGAACTCATCGTCGCGCGGTCGGCGACGCATGCGATCTCGCGACTCGCGCAATCGGAGGGCATGCCCGCGCTGCGCGACGCCGCTTTCGCTCGCGTGCGCGAGGGCGTGACGAGCGTCGCGGAAGCCGTGGACGCCACGGAGATCGTATGAGCGCGCAAGGATCATCGGACGTCCGCTTCGGCTGGCGCGGCATCGACGCAGAAGGCGCGCGCATGAGCGGAAAGCTCATCGCGGCCGATGCCGCTTCGGCGCGCGCGTCGTTGCGGCGGGACGGCGTGATCGTCCTCGAACTCGAAGCGCTCGGCGACGCGCCGCCTGCGAAGGCATCGGCGTCGGATGTCGGCGTTTTCACGCGTCAGCTTGCCGGTCTGTTGCGCGCAGGATTGCCGCTCGCCGGCGCACTCGAAATGCTCGGCGACGCGGGCGGACGTGGCGGCCTGCCGCGCATCGTGCGATCGCTTGCACGCGACATCACGCGGGGCGTGCCGTTTTCGGCGGCGCTCACGCGTCATCCGGGGGCGTTCGGCGCGCTTTATTGCCAGCTCGTCGCGGTCGGCGAAGTGGCGGGCGCGTTGCCCGCCGTTCTCGCGCGGCTCGCCGATGATCAGGACCGCGCCAGCGCCCAGCGCGCGAAGTTGCGTGCCGCACTCGCCTATCCGGTGATGGTGCTGCTGCTGTCGCTCGCTATCACGGCGGGCCTGCTGATCGGCGTGGTGCCGACATTCAAGACGATCTTCGATGGCTTCGGCGCCGCGCTGCCCGCGCCGACACGCTTCGTGCTCGCGTTGTCCGATGCCGTCGCGCATCATGCCGTGCCGTGCCGTTCACGGCGCTCTGCGTCTGCGCGGTGCTGGCCGGTGCGCGATGGCTGCGGCGTTCCCCCCGTGCCCGCGAAACCGCGGACCGCATCACGTTGAAGCTGCCTATCGTCGGCGCGTTGCTGCGGTCGCTCGCCGTCGCCCGATGGAGCCGCGCGCTCGGCACCTTGCTCGCGGCCGGCACGCCGCTGTCCGACGCGTTCGACTCCCTCGCGCACGCCACCGGCAACCAAGTGTTCGACCGCGCGACAGTCGAGATCGCGGCGCGCCTGCGCAACGGCGAACGTCTGGCTTTCGCGATGCGCGCGCTCGGCTGCTTCCCTCGGGACGTCGTGCAACCGATCGCCGTCGCGGAAGAATCCGGCTCGCTCGACGCGATGCTGCTCGATCTCGCCGCGCTCGCGGATCGTCAGGTGGACGAGCGCATCGGCACATTCGCGAGTCTTTGCGAGCCGCTCGTCATCACGGTGCTGGGCGCGCTGGTGGGCGGCCTCGTCATCGCGATGTATCTTCCGATCATCCAGCTCGGCAACGTGGTGTAGCATCGCGGGCCAAAGACATCGCATCCAGATCATGCAGCCTCCGTTCGATCCGTCCGCCGCACACCACGCGAGCGACTACCTGGCGCCGTTCGCGGCTTTGCCGGTCGTCGCGCAATACGCGTTCGCCGTCGTGTTCGGGCTGGTCATCGGCAGCTTTCTGACGGTCGTCGTGCATCGCTTGCCGGTCATGCTCGAACGCGCGTGGCGCGCCGAATTCGATTCCGCCGTGCCCGATGCTTCTAAAGCGCCCGCCGACGCTTATCCCGCGCGCTTCAATCTCGCGGTGCCGCACAGCGCATGTCCGCACTGCGGTCACGTGCTGCGTGCATGGGAGAACATTCCGGTCCTGAGCTATCTCGCGCTGAAAGGGCGATGCGCCTCGTGCGGCGCGCGCGTCAGTCCGCGCTACCCGTTGATTGAACTGGCGACCGCCGCGCTGGCAGCACTCTCGCTTTACGCTTACGGGCCCGACTGGCCGGCACTCGCGGCATTCGGCCTGTGCGCGACGCTCCTGGCTGCGAGCCTCATCGATTACGACACGCGCTATCTGCCCGACGTGTTGACGCTGCCGCTGCTGTGGGCCGGGCTGATCGTCAATCTGGGCGAAGGCGGATTCGCGACCCTTCACGACGCCGTTACCGGCGCGATCGCGGGTTATGTCTTTCTGTGGTGCGTGTACTGGATTTTTAAGCTGGCACGCGGCGTCGAAGGCATGGGCTACGGCGACTTCAAGCTGCTGGCCGCAATCGGCGCATGGCTCGGCTGGGCCTCGCTTGCGCAAGTAGTCCTGATCTCGGCGGTGGCGGGCGCGGTGTTCGGCATCATCGCAACGTGGCGGGGCCGCATGCGCTTCGAAGAGCCGTTGCCGTTCGGGCCGTTCCTTGCGGCGGGCGGGGCGATCACGCTGTTCGTCGGCACGCCGCTTTACGCATTGTTCGGATGAAGACAAGGAGCAGCGGATGTTCAGCATCGGGCTGACGGGCGGCATCGGAAGCGGCAAGAGCACGGTCGCGGACCTGTTCGCGGCGCGCGGCGTGCCGCTTATCGATACGGACATCATCGCGCATCAGGTGACGGCGCCGGGCGGCGTCGCGATGCCGCTGATCGCGAGCGAATTCGGCAGCGGCTTCCTGGCGCCCGACGGCTCGCTCGACCGCGCCCGAATGCGGGAACTCGTCTTCACCGACGACACCGCCAAAGCGCGCCTCGAAGCCGTCCTGCATCCGCTGATACGCGCCGAGACCGAGCGTCAGCGCCAGGCGGCGAGCGGCCCGTATCACATCGTCGTGGTGCCGTTGCTCGTCGAATCGGGGAACTGGGCTTCGCGGGTGTCGCGCGTGCTCGTCGTCGATTGCCCGGTGGAGACGCAGATCGAGCGCGTCATGCGGCGAAACGGCTTCCCGCGCGAGCAGGTGCTGGCGATCATCGCGAAGCAGGCATCGCGCGAAACGCGGCTCGCGGCAGCAGACGACATCGTGCTGAACGATGAAGCCGCCACGCTCGAAACACTCGCACGTCAGGTCGACGAACTCCACGCGCGTTATCTGGAGCTCGCCGGGTGACGGTTGCCGAGTGTTGAATATCGAAGAAGTTGCGGATTTTGCCGGGAAAAGCGGTAAATGCGGCGAGAATGTGGCGCGATTTGCTAGGGTTCGGATGCGGCATTAGAATGTGCTGACTTCCGCTCATGGAAGCAACCGACCCACGCCGAGGCGAGCGCGCTTGATCCTTTACGAGTATCCCTTCAACGAGCGAATCCGGACGCTGCTGCGTCTCGAAGACTTGTTCGAGCGCTTCACGTTCTTCCTGACGCAGGAAGATCCTCGGGAGCATCATGTGGCGCTGACCACGCTCTTCGAAATCTCGGAAGTCGCGGGGCGCACGGACCTCAAAGCCGACTTGATGAAGGAACTGGAGCGCCAGCGTCAGACGCTGGCGCCGTTTCGCGGCAATCCGGGTATCGAGCAGGAGGCGCTGGAGGCCGTCCTTGGCGAAATCGAACAAACGCTCGCCGGTCTGGGCGACATGCACGGCAAGACCGGCCAGCATCTTGCGGACAACGAATGGCTTGCCAGCATCCGCAGCCGCACGATCATCCCCGGCGGCACCTGCAAGTTCGATCTGCCGTCGTATTACGCGTGGCAGCAGTTGCCCGTCGAACAGCGCCGTCAGGACATCGCGAGCTGGGTCATGCCGATGCTCGCCCTGCGCGACGCCGCTGCCATCGTGCTTCGGCTCGCGCGCGAGTCGGGCCAGGCGTCGAAAGTCATGGCGATGCAGGGCAGCTATCAGCAGATGCTCTCGGGCCGCACCTACCAGTTGATGCAGGTGCGCGTGTCGCCCGAAGTGCGCGTCATTCCCGAAGCGAGCGCCAACAAGTACATGCTGTGGGTACGTTTCACTGTGCAGGACGGCGATCTGAAACCGCGCCCCGTCGACGTCGACGTCCCGTTTCATCTGACGCTTTGCAGCCTTTGAACCGCGCGGTCCGGCCTCATATAGTCGATTGTCGATTCAACGCCGGCTCAACTCGCCACGCCTCACCGTCATGACCACTGTCGTTAAATGTCCGACCTGCGCCAAGGAAGTGCGCTGGGTCCCGGAAAATCGCTATCGTCCGTTCTGCTCGGAGCGTTGCAAGCAAATCGATTTCGGCGCCTGGGCGGCCGAGAAGTACAAGATCGCGGGCAATTCGCAGGAAACGCCGCCGGACGACGATTCGCACGGCGGCCTCAACTAGCGGCCTCGCGGCTTTAACGCTCCGCTTCCGCCTCGAGCCAGTTCAACACCGGAATGGCGGCGGGCAGAAGCGGCGCGACCGCCACCGGAAGCGCCTGCCACGCGATCGCCTGCCCCTCGCGGCCACGGGGTGTCCCACTCCAGCCGGTCACCTTGCAGAAAAAGAGACGCACGTAGGCATGCGGATAGTCGTGCTCCAGCGTGCGCCAGAGTTCGCACGCGGTTACGTCGATGCCCAGTTCCTCGTGCAGTTCGCGCGAAAGCGCCGCCTCGACGCTCTCGCCCGCTTCCAGCTTGCCGCCCGGAAACTCCCAATAGCCCTCATACGGCTTGCCGTCGGGCCGCTGCGCGAGCAGATAGCGTCCGTCCGGCTGAACCATCACGCCGACGGCCACTTCGGTCACCTTGCGGCCATCGGGCGCGACGTCCGTTCGTGCTTCGTTCATGCCGCTCATTGCTTGCGGCCCGACCAGTCGCGCGCAAACTGCCAGGCCACGCGGCCCGAGCGTGAACCGCGCTCGAGCGCCCACACCAGCGCGTCGCCGCGCGCGCTTTCGATTTCGGCCGCCTCGCAACCGAAGTGCTTCAGCCAGTGGCCGACGATCGTCAGATAGTCGTCCTGCTTGAACGGATAAAAGCTCACCCACAACCCGAAACGCTCGGACAACGAAATCTTCTCTTCGACGACTTCGCCCGGATGAATCTCGCCGTCGGGCATGTGCTTGTACGACTCGTTGTCGCTCATGTACTCGGGCAGCAGATGGCGGCGGTTTGACGTCGCGTAGATCAGCACGTTGTCCGACTGGGCGGCCACCGATCCGTCGAGCGCGACCTTCAGCGCCTTATAGCCCGATTCGCCTTCCTCGAACGACAAATCGTCGCAGAACACGATGAAGCGCTCGGGCCGCGCCGAGATCAGATCGACGATATCGCCGAGATCGTGGAGATCGTCCTTGTCGACTTCGATCAGACGCAGGCCGTCTTTCGCGTACGCGTTCAAGCAGGCCTTGATGAGCGAGGACTTGCCCGTTCCGCGCGCGCCCGTCAGCAGCACGTTGTTGGCGGGCAGCTTGTTCACGAACTGCCGCGTGTTCTGCTCGATGAGCCCTTTCTGGCGATCGATGTTCTGCAGGTCGTCGAGCGAAATATCCGAGATGGCGGGCACCGGCTGCAAAAAGCCGCGCCCCTGCCGCTTGCGCCAGCGGAAAGCCACCGCGGAGTGCCAGTCGATATCGGGCGCGGCAGGCGGCAGCATGCCTTCGATACGCGCCAGAACCGCTTCGGCGCGCGTGAGAAATTGTTCGAGTTTGTCCATGTCTCTTTCTTTGCGCGCCGGTTCAGCGCGCGTTACGAGCGGTAATCGGCGTTGATGCTGACGTAATCGTGCGAGAGGTCGCAGGTCCAGACGGTTGCCTCGGCGTTGCCACGGCCGAGCACGACGCGAATCGCGATTTCGCTTTTCTTCATCACGCGCTGGCCGTCTTCTTCGCGATACTCGGGATTGCGCCCGCCGGCCTTTGCGACGAGCACGTCGTCGAGGTACAGGTCGATCTTGCCGACGTCGAGGTCCGTGACGCCCGCATAGCCGATGGCGGCCAGGATACGGCCGAGGTTCGGATCGGATGCGTAGAACGCGGTTTTGACGAGCGGCGAATGGCCGATCGCGTAGGCGATCTGGCGGCATTCAGCAACATCCTTGCCGCCTTCGACCGTGATCGTCATGAACTTCGTCGCGCCTTCGCCATCGCGCACGATCAGTTGCGCCAGTTCTTGCGCCACGGCCGTCGCGGCGTCGCGCAGCGCGGCGTAGGCCGGCGCATCCGTCGACGTGATCGCTGGCAGGCTCGACTTCCCCGACGCGATGAGGATGAACGAATCGTTCGTGGAAGTATCGCCGTCGATGGTAATGCAGTTGAACGAGCGATCCGCCACGTGCTTCACGAGCTCGTCGAGCACCGGCTGCGCAACGGCGGCATCGAAGGCGAGGAAGCCGAGCATCGTCGCCATGTTCGGCTTGATCATGCCCGCGCCCTTGCTGATACCGGACAACGTAACCGTATGACCATCGATCTGCACTTGGCGCGACGACGCTTTCGGCAGCGTATCCGTCGTCATGATGGCTTGCGCGGCGTCGAACCAGTGAGCGGGCTGCTGATTGGCGAGCGCGGCGGGCAGACCGGCTTTCAGGCGATCGATCGGCAGCGGCTCGAGAATCACGCCGGTCGAGAAAGGCAGAATCTGCTGCGGGTCCACGCCCGCGAGACGCGCGAGTTCGGCGCAGGTTTCGCGGGCGTGCGCCATGCCTGGCTCACCGGTACCCGCGTTCGCGTTGCCCGTGTTGACGACCAGCGCGCGAATGCCCTTGCCCCCGGCGCGCACCGCGTCCAGGTGTTCGCGGCACACCGTCACCGGCGCGGCGCAGAAGCGGTTTTGCGTGAACACGCCCGCGACGGTCGCGCCTTCATCGACGCGAATCACGAGCACGTCCTTGCGATTGGGCTTGCGGATGTTCGCTTCGGCCCAGCCTAGCGTGACGCCTGGAACCGGATGTAGCGCGGCGGGATCGATCGAGGGGAAGTTGACAGCCATGTTCGCGACTCGCTGATGGTGGCAAGTGCCGGCCCGATGCGCCGGCACGCTGTGAAAGACTGACGCCGCCTGAAGCTGTGATGCTGCGGACGGCGCCGTGAAACGCTCGGGGCACGCAGCGCGGCCCGGTTGAGACCTGCAAAGACAAACGACGCATTGCTGCGTCGCTCGTCCGTTTTGTCGATCAGAAAGCGCTTATGCCAGCTTTCCGTGACAGTTCTTGTACTTCTTCCCGCTGCCGCACGGGCACGGGTCGTTGCGGCCGACCTTCGGCACTTCGTCGGACGGGCGCGTGGCCACGGTGATGTCGTCGCTCGCCGCCATCGCCTGATTGACCATCTGCGCGGTGGCGGTCGCCGCAGCGGCGGCTGCGGGCGTAGCGGCCGGCGCGGCGGCCGCGTTGAAGTCTGCGTGCGTGAACGACACGTTCTCCAGATGGCTGCCCTTTTCTTCGTACTGCTCGGCGGCCTCTTCCAGTTGTTCCGGCGACTGGATTTGCACGTTCATCACGACGCGCGTGACTTCCTGCTTCACGGAATCGAGCATCGCGGCGAAGAGTTCGAACGCCTCGCGCTTGTATTCCTGCTTCGGATTCTTCTGCGCATAGCCGCGCAGATGGATGCCCTGACGCAAATGATCTAGCGCGGCCAAATGCTCGCGCCAGCGGCTGTCGAGCGTCTGCAGCATGATCGAGCGCTCGAATGCACTGAACGATTCGCGGCCCACGAGCGCGACCTTCGCCTCGTACGCTTCGTCGGCGGCGGAAAGCACGGCTTCGCAGATTTCCTCGGCGTCGATCGAGTTCGACTCGTTGATCATCTCCTGAATGGCCAGATCCAGCGACCACTCGTTGCGCAGCACTTCCTCGAGTTCCGGCGCGTCCCACTGTTCCTCGATACTGCCCGCCGGAACGAACGTGCGCACGAGATCGCTGATCACGCCGTAACGCATCGCGGCGATGGTCTCCTGCACGTCGTTCGCTTCGAGCAACTCGTTGCGCTGCTGATAGATGACCTTGCGCTGATCGTTGGCGACGTCGTCGTATTCGAGCAGTTGCTTGCGGATGTCGAAGTTGCGCGCTTCGACCTTGCGCTGTGCGCCTTCGATCGAACGCGTGACCATGCCCGCTTCGATCGGCTCGCCTTCCGGCATCTTCAGGCGGTCCATGATCGCGCGAACGCGGTCGCCTGCGAAGATGCGCAGGAGCGGATCGTCCAGCGAGAGATAGAAGCGCGACGAGCCCGGATCGCCCTGACGGCCCGCGCGGCCGCGCAACTGGTTGTCGATACGGCGCGATTCGTGACGCTCCGTGCCGATGATATGCAGCCCGCCCGCAGCCTTGACGTGGTCGTGCAGCGTCTGCCATTCGTCGTGCAGCTTCTGGATGCGCGCGGCTTTTTCTTCTTCGGGAATCGAAAGATCCGCCTCGATGAACGACGCCTGCTTCTCGACGTTGCCGCCGAGCACGATGTCCGTGCCGCGACCCGCCATGTTCGTCGCGATGGTCACGACGCCCGGCCGGCCCGCTTCAGCAACGATCGCCGCTTCGCGTGCGTGCTGCTTCGCGTTGAGCACTTCGTGACGCACGCCCGCCTGCGTCAGCAAGCCGGACAGCAACTCCGACGCTTCGATCGACGTGGTGCCAACGAGCGTCGGCTGGCCGCGCTCGACGCAGTCGCGGATATCGCGAATGACGGCGTCGTAACGTTCCTTCGACGTCTTGTAGATCTGGTCCTGCTTGTCGACGCGCTTCGGCGGACGGTTCGTCGGAATCACGACCGTTTCGAGGCCGTAGATTTCCTGGAATTCGTACGCTTCGGTGTCCGCCGTGCCGGTCATGCCGGACAGCTTCGAATACATGCGGAAGTAGTTCTGCAGCGTGATCGAGGCGAGCGTCTGGTTCTCCGCCTGAATCTGCACGTGCTCCTTCGCTTCGACGGCCTGATGCAAGCCGTCCGACCAGCGGCGGCCGGTCATCATGCGGCCCGTGAATTCGTCGACGATCACGACTTCGCCGCTTTGCACCACGTAATGCTGATCGCGATGGAAGAGCGTATGCGCGCGCAGTGCCGCATAGATGTGATGCATCAGCGTGATGTTCTGCGGCGCGTAGACACTTTCGCCTTCGCCGATCAGGCCCCACTCGACGAGCAGACGCTCCGCCTTCTCGTGGCCCGACTCGGTCAGGAACACCTGACGCGCTTTCTCATCGAGCGTGTAGTCGCCCGGCTTCTCGACGCCCGTGCCGTCCGCCTTCTCTTCGCCGATCTGCATTTCGAGCAGCGGCGGCAGCGCGTTCATGCGCACGTAGAGGTCGGTGTGGTCTTCGGCTTGCCCAGAGATGATGAGCGGCGTACGCGCTTCGTCGATGAGGATCGAGTCCACTTCATCGACGATCGCGAAATTGAGCGGCCGCTGCACGCGCGCATCGGTCTCGTAGACCATGTTGTCGCGCAGATAGTCGAAGCCGAACTCGTTGTTCGTGCCGTAGGTGATGTCTGCCGCGTAGGCTTCCTGCTTTTGCGCGTGCTGCATCTGCGACAGATTCACGCCGCACGAGAGCCCGAGGAAGTTGTACAGGCGAGCCATCCATTCGGCGTCGCGCTGGGCGAGGTAGTCGTTCACCGTCACGACGTGCACGCCCCGGCCCGACAGCGCGTTCAGATACGCCGCGAGCGTGGCGACGAGCGTCTTGCCCTCGCCGGTGCGCATTTCGGCGATCTTGCCGTAGTGCAGGACCATGCCGCCGATCAACTGGACGTCGAAATGGCGCATCTTCAAGACGCGCCGGCTCGCCTCGCGACAGACGGCGAAGGCTTCGGGCAAGAGCACGTCCAGCGACTCGCCGCCGGCGACGCGCTTGCGGAACTCGTCCGTCTTCGCGCGCAACTGATCGTCCGAATATTTCTCGACGGTCGGCTCGAGGGCATTGATCGCCGCAACGGTCTTTTGGTACTGCTTGATCAGCCGCTGATTGCGGCTGCCAAAAATCTTCTGAAGGAAACCGGTCGTCATCGGATCAGTGTCTGCGTCGCGGCTTCGGAGGACGACAGTTTAAACCTGCGTCCGGGCTCGAAAAACCTCGGCGACTTAAGTCCATTGGGTGAAATTCGAATCGGGAATTTTAGCACGCGAGTCAAGCACGCCTTGCGTCGGCGTGGGCTCGCGGACGTCGGCGGAACACGACAGTCAACCGCTTGAAAGCTCGGCTGCGCGGGCGTCGGTACAAGGCATCCGGGCGTGCCGGGCGGCGGGCTCGCGGTACAATCGATGGGTCGCGTCATGCGTCCGTCGATTAAAAAATGAGCCGTTTTTCTACAAATTCAAGGTATCCGCCCAGGCGGCTGGATCCGCGCCGGCCGCAAGCCGTCGCTGACGTGCTCGGCCGGACCGATGCTTTCCGCGCATTGCGCGCGGGCGTCGAGCAAATGGCGGCGCTGCAACGCGATCTGACGGCGCTTCTGCCGGATTATCTCGCCGCCAACATCGAACCCGGCTTCATCAAGGATGGCGTGCTCGCGCTCTTTGCCGCGCACAATGCGCTCGCCGCGCGTCTGCGTCACATGGAGCCTCGCCTGCTTGCTGATCTTCAGCAACGCGGCTGGGCGGTCGATTCGCTGCGAATCCGCGTGCGTCCGCAAGCGGTGAGAGAAGCCGCGCCGCCGAAGCAGGCGCGCATGTCGGCGGCGGGCGCATCGGCATTGCATGAACTGGCTGAGTCGCTGGCGCCGTCGCCGCTGCAAGAGGCGCTTGCGCGCATGGCGGCGCGCCACCAGGGCCGCGGACAAAAAAAATGAGCGGCGCTTTCGCTGCCGCTCACCTTGTCCCGCTTGCCGCCCGCCGATGATCAGGCGAATGCGGTCTGCGTATCGAACGCGAAACCGCGTGGCGCTTTCTGCGTGTCGTCGAACGTGACGATTTCATAGGCGTCTTCGTTCGCCAGCAGTTCGCGCAGCAGCATGTTGTTCATCGCGTGGCCGCCCTTGTACGCCTTGTACGCCGCCAGCAACGGATGTCCGGCTACATACAGGTCGCCGATGGCGTCGAGCATCTTGTGCTTCACGAACTCGTCGTCGTAGCGCAGGCCGTCGTTATTCAGGATGCGATACTCGTCCAGCACGATCGCGTTGTCCATGCTACCGCCGCGTGCGAGGCCCAGTTCGCGCATCATTTCGACTTCGTGCGCAAAACCGAACGTGCGTGCGCGCGCGATTTCGCGAACGTACGACGTGGTCGCGAAGTCCACTTCCAGCGCCTGACCGGTCTTGTCGACGGCGGGATGACGGAAGTCGATGGTAAAGCTCAGCTTGAATCCGAAGTACGGCTCGAGGCGCGCGAACTTGTCGCCGTCGCGCACTTCGAGCGGCTTCCTGACCTTGATGAATTTCTTCGGCGCGTTCTGCTCTTCGATACCCGCCGACTGAATCAGAAACACGAAGGAAGCAGCGCTGCCGTCCATGATCGGAATCTCTTCGGCGGTTACATCGACGTACAAGTTGTCGATGCCCAGACCCGCGCACGCCGACATCAGGTGCTCGATGGTCGACACGCGCGCGCCGTCCTTCTGCAACACCGATGCGAGCCGGGTATCGCCGATCGCCATGGCCGAGACCGGAATGTCCACCGGCTGCGGCAGGTCGACCCGCGAGAAGACAATGCCCGTTCCCGCCGGCGCCGGTCGCAGCGTCAGATCGACCTTGCGGCCGGAGTGAAGGCCGATTCCCACGGTTTTGACGACGGTCTTGATTGTTCGCTGCTTCAACATGATTTTAGTCCGATAGCATTCCCGATAAAGAGAACTAATCGCACGCAGAATTCTAATAGATCGAAGTATACTCGATTCGGAACATTTCGTCCCAAACCAAGGCGTATCAACTGTTTCCCTGTGTTACGCCGCGATCTCGGGAGAGTCAAGTGAAACGGGCCGATGGCCGGAATGGAGGCATTTCCGGTCATCGGCCCTAAGTTGTCGCCGATTGCGAGGACGTCTTTCAGCGTTGCGTAACTACAACGACACGCAACGCGACGCCACTGCCATCAGCTCAACGTCGCCAGGATGCTTCGAGCGTCGCTAACTTCGAACTTGCCGGGCGCTTCGACAGCGAGCGTCTTGACCACGCCGTTGTCGACCACCATCGCGTAGCGCTGGGAACGGGTTCCCATGCCGCGCTCGGTCAAATCCTGATCCAGTCCGAGTGCCTGAGTGAAACGCGCACTGCCGTCCGCAATCATCTTCACCTTGCCCGCGGTTTGAAGATCGCGTCCCCACGCGTTCATCACGAACGCGTCGTTGACGGAAACGCACCAGATTTCGTCGATGCCCGCGGCGAACAACTCATCCGCTGCGTCGACGTAGCCCGGCACGTGCCTGGCGGAGCACGTTGGCGTGAACGCGCCCGGCAATCCGAAGATCACCACGCGCTTGCCTGCGGCCCGCTCGCGCGCCGGGAACCCGTTCGGTCCCACGGCACAGCCCTCGCTCGCCACTTCGATGAACCCGAAGAGACGCGCATCAGGCAACGTTTCACCCACTTCGATCATGCTCGGTCCTTCCCTCGTCAGTGCCCGGACATCCCTGGCGCTCATTCGTCCCGCAGTGCCACCGATGCGTGCTTCGACGGTTCGGGTTTCATTTGCCTTCGGCAAATTCGCGGGCGGCTGGCCACGGCCTGGCGTCGTTACTTCGACGCGGCCTTGGACAGTCGCCCCACGCGAAACCTGCATCGCCGGTTCACGCTCGACGTGCCTGCGGTGGCTGCACTGCTCGTGCCAGCAACCGAAGGGCGCGGGGCCTGTCAGTCCGCTTGCTTGCGCAGGAACGCGGGGATGTCATACGTATCGACGCCCTTCTCCTGCAATGCCTGCACATGCGATGCCGCGGTTTCACGCGTCGAGCGCCACACTGCCGGCGTATCGAGCTGACCGTAGTCCGTCGTCTGACCGTGCTGCGGCGCGTAGTTGCCATGCGCTGCATGCGCGACCGGCTGATTGTCGGTGCCCGTGCGCAGAAGCGTCATCGGCGCTTGCTGCTGCTTCTTCGCCGCACGGCCCAGGCCCGTCGCGACCACGGTCACGCGCAGGGCATCGCCCATTGCGTCGTCGTACACGGCGCCGAAAATCACCGTGGCGTCGTCGGCTGCGTAGGACTTGATCGTGTTCATCACTTCGCGCGTTTCAGACAGACGCAGCGAACGGCTCGACGTGATGTTCACCAGCACGCCGCGCGCACCCGACAGGTCCACGCCTTCGAGCAGCGGACTCGCCACGGCCTGTTCAGCCGCGAGACGCGCACGATCGACGCCGGCAACCGTCGCCGTGCCCATCATGGCCTTGCCCTGCTCGCCCATCACCGTCTTCACGTCTTCGAAGTCGACGTTGACGAGACCATCGACATTGATTATTTCAGCGATGCCCGCGACGGCGTTGTTCAGCACGTCGTCCGCGCACTGGAAGCACTTGTCCATCTCGGCGTCGTCGCCCATCACTTCGAAGAGCTTGTCGTTCAGCACGACGATCAGCGAATCGACGTGATCTTCCAGTTGCTGCGAGCCGGCTTCAGCGACGCGCATGCGGCGGCCGCCTTCGAACTCGAACGGCTTGCTGACGACGCCGACCGTCAGAATGCCCATTTCCTTCGCAATCTGCGCGACGACCGGCGCCGCGCCCGTACCCGTGCCGCCACCCATGCCCGCGGTGATGAACACCATATGGGCGCCACGCAGCGCGTCGGCGATGCGCTCGCGTGCATCTTCCGCCGCTTCCTTACCCTTCTCCGGCTTGGCGCCTGCGCCCAGGCCGGTCATGCCCAATTGCAGGACCGCCGGCGCGCGCGAGCGAGCCAGCGCCTGCGCGTCGGTGTTCATTACGATGAAATCGACGCCCTGCACACCCCGATTGATCATGTGCTGAACGGCGTTGCCGCCCGCACCGCCAACTCCGACCACCTTGATGATCGTTCCGTTGGTTTCCGTTTCCAGCATTTCGAAATCCATGTTGCCTCCGTCAAGAATGAAGATCGGCGTTATCCGGTGAGAGATCGGGCAACCTCTCGCCGCGCGCTAGCCGCCGGTACCGGCGCGAATTATATTCACTGCTTACATAAATTTGTTCGTACTGCTGTGCTGCGCTCGGGCTTTAGAAGTTTCCGAGGAACCAGTCCTTCATTCGCGTGAGCACTTGCCCCATCGATCCGTTCTGCACCGCGACCTTGCGGCCGCGCATGCGCTGCGAGCGTCCTTCGGCGAGCAGGCCCATCGCGGTCGAGTAGCGCGGGTTGCGCACGACATCCGCGAGACCGCCTGCATACTCCGGCACGCCAATGCGCACCGGCTTCAGGAAGATGTCTTCGCCGAGTTCGACCATGCCGGGCATCATCGCCGCGCCGCCGGTCAGCACGACGCCGCTCGACAGCAGCTCTTCGTAGCCGGATTCGCGCACGACCTGCTGCACGAGCGAGAACAGTTCTTCGACGCGCGGCTCGACCACCGCCGCCAGCGCCTGGCGCGACAACGTGCGCGGACCGCGTTCGCCGAGGCCCGGCACTTCGATCATTTCGTCCGGATCGGCGAGCGCCTGCTTCGCAATGCCGTAGCTCACCTTGATGTCTTCCGCGTCGGGCGTCGGCGTGCGAAGCGCCATCGCGACGTCGCTCGTGATCTGGTCGCCGGCGATCGGAATCACCGCCGTATGACGGATCGCGCCTTCACTGAAGATCGCGATATCGGTCGTGCCGCCGCCGATATCGACGAGCACGACGCCCAGTTCTTTCTCGTCCTCGGTCAGCACCGCGAGCGACGACGCAAGCGGTTGCAGAATGAGGTCGTTCACTTCGAGCCCGCAGCGGCGCACGCACTTGACGATGTTCTGCGCCGCGCTCACCGCGCCCGTGACGATATGCACCTTCACTTCGAGGCGGATGCCGCTCATGCCGATCGGCTCGCGCACGTCCTCCTGCCCGTCGATGATGAATTCCTGCGTCAGGATATGCAGCACCTGTTGATCGGTCGGGATGTTGATGGCCTTCGCCGTCTCGATCACGCGCGCGACATCGGTCTGCGTCACTTCCTTGTCCTTGATCGCGACCATTCCGCTCGAATTGAAGCTGCGGATGTGACTGCCCGCGATGCCGGTGAAGACGTTGGTGATTTTGCAATCCGCCATCAGCTCGGCTTCCTCGAGCGCGCGCTGAATGGACTGCACCGTGGCCTCGATATTGACCACGACGCCCTTCTTCAACCCCTTCGAGTCGCTCTGACCGAGTCCGATCACCTCGTAGTGGCCCTCGCCCTTCAATTCGGCGACGATCGCGACCACCTTCGACGTTCCGATGTCGAGGGAAACCAGCAGGTCTTTGTAGTCTTTGCTCATAGCGTGCTCATGCCTGTGATGTCTTCTTACTTCTTGGCCTTGTCGGTGTCGTTGATGAAGCGCATGCTGGCGGCGCGTATCGCGAAGCCATTGGGGTAACGCAAATCCGCATATTCGATCTCCTTGCCCCACCGCCCCGTCACGGAGGGCCACGATGCGACGAACCGCCTGGTGCGGTCATACAGCGTGTCCTGATTGCGCTCGCGTCCGAGCTCGATCTGCGTGCCGTTCGAGAGCTTGACCGTCCACGCGAAGCGCGGCGACAGCGTCACTTCCTCGGGCTGCGCATCGAGCGGCGCGAACCACTTCTGAAAATCGTGATAACGCGCGACGACTTCCTTCGCCGTGCCTTCCGGACCGTCGAACGCGGGCAGGTCGTCGTCGAGCTCGCCCTGATTCGCGGTGAAAAGCTCGCCGTCGACGCTCACCAGTTGATCGTTGCCCCACGTGCCAAGCGGCTTGTACTCCTCGAGCGTCACCGCGAGGGCGTTCGGCCATACGCGGCGCACGCTCGCATGGCGCACCCACGGCATCTGTTCGAACGCGGTCCGCGCGGTATCGAGATCGACAGTGAAGAAGTTGCCCTTCAAATGCCCGACCACGCTCGCACGCACCGTGGGCGTATTGATGTGCTGCGTGTCGCCGTCGATCTGAATTTCGCGCAGGCGGAACTCGGGACGCTGGATCGCCCATACGCCGGCGGCGCATAGCAGCATCAGCACGAGCATGGCGTGCAGCGCGCTGGCGGCGAGGTTCATCTGGCGAACGTTGTTCCACATGGCTCGTGCTTCGTCTTGTTCCGTTGATCCTGCGTTAGCTCGTAAGCGTGAGCGACAACACCTTCACGACCAGGTCCTTGTAGCTGATGCCGACCGCCCGCGCGGCCTTCGGCGGCAGCGAGTGATCGGTCATGCCGGGCGCGGTGTTCACTTCGAGGAAGTACGGGTTGCCGTCCGCGTCCAGCATGAAATCGGCGCGGCCCCAGTCGGTGCAGCCGAGCATGTCGAATGCGCGCTGCGTCAACTGCTTCATGCGCGTTTCCTCCGCGGCGGTCAGGCCGCAGGGAATCAGGTATTGCGTGTCGTCGGCGACGTACTTCGCGTGGTAGTCGTAGAACTCGCCCGCCGGAATGATCCGGATGACCGGCAAGTCGAGATCGCCCGCGATGCAGCACGTGTACTCGCCGCCGCCTTCGATGCTCTTCTCGACGATCACGATCTTGTCGAACTGCGCGGCCTGCTCCAGCGCAGGCACGAGCGACTCCGCGTTCTTCACCTTGATGACCGCGACGCTCGATCCTTCGCTCGCGGGCTTCACGAAGAGCGGCAGGCCGAGCCTGGCGATGATGTCCTGCGCGCGCGATGCATAGTCGTCGCCGCGCACGACGGTCTCGAACGGCGGCGTCGGGATGCCGGTCTGCTGCCACACGAGCTTCGTGCGCAGCTTGTCCATGCCGAGCGCGGACCCGAGCACGCCGCTGCCGGTGTACCGGATGCCGTAGAAGTCCAGCGCGCCCTGCAACTGGCCGTTCTCTCCATAACCGCCATGCAGCGCGATGAACGCGCGCTCGAAGCCTTCGGCTTTCAGATCGGAGAGCGGACGCTCGGCGGGATCGAACGGATGCGCGTCGACGCCGGCGTCGCGCAGTCCTTCGAGCACGAGCCGGCCCGAATTGAGCGAGACCTCCCGCTCCGCGGAATTTCCGCCGAGAAGCACGGCCACTTTGCCGAAGACTTTCGGATCGATGTTGTTCACTGTGTTGCTCATTGCGTCGCTCATTGCTGTCATCACTGCGGCTGGCTCTGCGCGAGCCGTCCGCATACACCGCCGATGGAACCCGCGCCCATCGTGATTACTACATCGCCATTGCGCGCGATCGTCGTCAGCGCGTCGGGCACCTCGTCCACCGTTTCGACGAACACCGGCTCGATCTTCCCGGCGACGCGGATCGCACGCGCGAGCGCGCGGCCATCGGCGGCGACGATCGGCGCTTCGCCGGCTGCGTAGACATCGGTGAGGACGAGAGCGTCGACCGTCGAGAGCACCTTGACGAAGTCCTCGAAGCAGTCGCGCGTGCGCGTGTAGCGATGCGGCTGGAAGGCAAGCACGAGACGCCGGTCGGGAAATGCGCCGCGCGCCGCCGCGACCGTCGCGGCCATTTCGACCGGGTGATGACCGTAGTCGTCGATCAGCGTGTACGCGCCTTCGTTGTCAGTCGTCTTCACTTCGCCGTAGCGCTGGAAGCGCCGGCCGACACCGTTGAAGTCGGCGAGCGCCCTCTGGATATCGGCATCCGCAACTTCGAGTTCAGTCGCAATCGCAATGGCCGCGAGCGCGTTCTGCACGTTGTGCAGGCCGGGCAGGTTCAGCACGATATCGAGCGGCGGCGCGTCTTCGCGCATCGTCGTGAAATGCATGCGGCCGCCGCGCGCCTCGACGTTCACCGCGCGCACTTGCGCCTCGGCGCCGATGCCATAACGGATGATCGGCTTCGACACGAACGGCAGGATTTCGCGCACGTTCGGGTCGTCGACGCATAGCACCGCGATGCCATAGAACGGCAGCCGGTGCGTGAACTCGATGAACGCCTGCTTGAGCCGCGCGAAGTCGTGGCCGTAGGTGTCCATGTGATCGGCATCGATGTTCGTGATGACTTCGATCACCGGGAAAAGATTCAGGAACGACGCATCCGATTCGTCCGCTTCCGCGACGATGAAATCGCCCGTGCCGAGCCGCGCGTTCGCGCCGGCGCTGATCAGCCGCCCGCCGATCACGAAGGTCGGATCGAGCCCGCCCGCGGCGAGCACGCTCGCGACGAGCGACGTGGTCGTGGTCTTGCCGTGCGTGCCGGCAATCGCGATGCCCTGCTTCAGGCGCATCAGTTCCGCGAGCATCACGGCGCGCGGCACGATCGGCACGCGGCGATGGCGCGCGGCGAGCACTTCGGGATTGTCGGGCCGCACGGCCGTCGATACGACGACCGCATTCGCGCCTTCGATGTTCTCTTCGCGATGACCGATCTCGACACGCGCGCCGAGCGCATGAAGCCGCTCCGTGACCGCGTTTTGCGAGAGGTCCGAACCGCTGACCAGATAACCGAGGTTGAGCAGCACTTCAGCGATGCCGCTCATCCCCGCTCCGCCGATGCCGACGAAGTGAATGTGCTTGACGATATGTTTCATGTCTTAATGTGCCTCCCGAGCTTGCGCGTTCAGACGCGCGCCGGCCACGTCGGCGCAGATGCTCGCGACCCGTTCGGTCGCGTCCGGCTTCGCCAGCGCGCGCGAGCGCACGGCCATTTCGGCGAGCGTCTCCCGCGACTGCGCACGCAACCAGCCAGCGAGCTTTTCCGCCGACAAATCGCGTTGTTGTATCAATTCAGCAGCGCCGTTCCTGGCGAGGAACGCGCCGTTGGTCGTCTGGTGATCGTCGACGGCGAACGGGAACGGCACGAACAGCGCGGCGACGCCGACCGCCGCGATTTCCGAAACCGTCATCGCGCCCGAGCGGCAGATCACGAGATCGGCGGATGCGTAAGCACTTGCCATGTCCTCGATGAACGGCACCAGCTGCAAGTCCTCACCACGCGCCAAACCCGCCGCCGCGTAGTTCGCTTCCAATGCTTCGATGTGCTTTGCGCCCGCCTGATGCACGATGCGCGGACGAACATCGGCGGGAAGCAATGCAAGCGCTTTCGGCACCGTTTCGTTCAGCGCGGCAGCGCCAAGACTTCCGCCGACCACGAGCACGTTCAGCTTTCCCGAGCGAGCGGCGTAGCGTTCTTTGGGCGGCAATGTCTCGTTAAGTTCCGCACGAATCGGATTGCCGGTCCATTCGGCATTCGGCAACGCATCAGGGAACGCGACGAGCACGCGCTTCGCAAGATGCGCGAGCACCTTATTTGCGAGGCCTGCGATCGAATTTTGTTCGTGCAGTACGAGCGGACAGCCCGCGAGCTTCGTCATGACGCCCGCCGGGAACGTGATGTAGCCGCCCATCCCGAGCACGACGTCCGGCCTGACCTGGCGCAGCACGCGCAGACTTTGCGAACACGCGCGCAGCAGGTTCACGGGCAGCATCAGCTTGGTCTTGATGCCCTTGCCGCGCACGCCGCCGAAGCGCACCGCTTCCATCGGAATGCCGTGCTTCGGGACGAGCGTCGCTTCCATGCCGCTCGCGTTACCGAGCCATACGACGCGCCATCCGCGCGCCTGCATCCAGTGCGCGACGGCCAGCCCCGGAAACACGTGGCCGCCGGTGCCGCCGGCCATGACCATCAGCGTGCGGTTGTTCTGCGCGGTCATACCTTTCCTCCGCGCATCAGGACGCGATTCTCATAGTCGACGCGCAGCAATACCGCCAGCGCGACGCAGTTCAGCAAGATGCCCGAGCCGCCGTAGGAAACGAGCGGCAGCGTGAGACCTTTGGTCGGCAAGAGGCCGAGGTTCACGCCCATGTTGATGAAGGTCTGCGCGCCGAACCAGATGCCGACGCCCTTCGCCATCAGGCCCGCGAACGTGCGGTCGAGCGCGAGCGCCTGACGGCCGATTTCGAACGCGCGGCGCACGATCCAGTAGAACAGCAGAATGACGCAGATGACGCCGACGAACCCCAGTTCTTCGCCGATCACCGCGAGGATGAAGTCGGTATGCGCTTCGGGCAGATAGTTGAGCTTCTCGACACTGCCGCCCAGTCCGACGCCGAACCATTCGCCACGCCCGAATGCGATGAGCGAGTGCGTCAGTTGATACGCCTTGCCTTGCGCGTAACGGTCGTCCCACGGATCGAGATAGGCGAAGATCCGCTCGCGACGCCACGGCGAGAGCCACACGAGCATCGCGAACGTGCCCACCGCCGTCAGCACGAGGCCGCCGAACAGCTTGCCGTTCACGCCGCCGAGAAACAGCACGCCCATTGCGATCGCGGCGATCACCATGAACGCGCCCATGTCCGGTTCGAGCAGCAGCAGCGCGCCGACCGCGCCGACCGCGACGGCCATCGGAAGAAAGCCCTTGCCGAAGCTATGCATGAACTCCTGCTTGCGGACCGTGTAGTTCGCGGCGTAAATCGTGACCGCGAGCTTCATGATCTCCGACGGCTGCATGTTCGAAATTCCAAGCGGAATCCAGCGGCGCGCGCCGTTCACGCCCTTGCCGATGTGCGGAATCAGCACGATGATCAATAGCACGAGCGCGAGAAGAAACAGCTTCGGCGCGTATTTCTCCCACGTCTTCACTGGAATCTTGAAGGCGATGACCGCGCCGACGAGCGCCGTCGTGACCGACACGAGGTGACGCACGAGGAAGTGATAGTCGCGGTATTGCGCGTACTTCGGCGAATCGGGCATGGCGATCGACGCCGAATACACCATCACGATGCCGAGACCGAGCAGCGCGATCATCACCCACAGCAGCGAATAATCGTAGTCGAGCATGCGCGAGCGCGCGGGACGCACGCCGTTGACCGCGCTCGAAATGCCGTCTGCGCTCTCCGTGCGGCGGACACGCGCACTCGCGCCCGAACGTCCGGCGAGCGAGTCGTTTGCCACCGCGTTGCGCTGGCCGGTCAGTTTCGATCCGAAGCGTTCCGACCAGCTCATAGCATCACTCCCCGCGCTGCGGCGATTTCTTCGACCGCGCCGCGAAACACGTCGGCGCGGTGTGCATAGTTCCTGAACATGTCGAGGCTCGCGCAGGCGGGCGAGAGCAACACGGCGTCGCCGGCCTCCGCGATGCGCGCGGCCGCGTGCGTCGCGGCTTCGAGCGTCGCGTGATCTTCGAGCGCGACGCCCGTCGATGCGAGCGTCTCGCGGATGCGCGGCGCGTCACGGCCGATCAGCATCACCGCGCGAGCCCAGCGCGCGACCGGCGCTTCGAGCGGCGAGAAGTCCTGGCCCTTGCCATCGCCGCCGGCGATCAGCACGACGCGCTGCGCGAGGCCATCGAGCGCGGCGACCGTTGCGCCGACGTTGGTGCCCTTGCTGTCGTCGACGTAATCGACGCCATCGATCTGAGCGATCACTTCCACGCGATGCGGCTCGCCCCGGTACTCACGCAGGCCGTGCAGCAACGCGGCGAGCGGCAGGTCGATGGCGCGCGCGAGCGCCAGCGCGGCGAGCGCGTTGGCGGCGTTATGCAGGCCGCGAATGCGCAGCGCATCGGACGGCATGAGGCGCTTCGCGACCACGTTTGGCGCGGCCGCTTCCTGCTTGCGACGGCGCGATGTCGCCGGTTCGCTCGCCGCGTCGCGATCGATGCCTTGCGCGAGCCACGCGATGCCGTTGTCGCGCAGCAGGCCGTAGTCGCCGAGAGCCGACGGTTCATCGAGCCCGAAGGTCACGACGCGGCCCGGCGCAACGTTGGCCGCGAGCGCCATCGTGCGGGCGTCGTCGCGATTCAGCACGCGCGTGGTGCGCGGGCCGAAGATGCGGCCTTTCGCGGCGGCGTAGGCATCGAGGCCGCCGTGCCAGTCGAGATGATCCTGCGTGATGTTGAGCACCGCGGCGGCATCCGGCTCGAAGGTATGCGCGGTTTCGAGCTGGAAGCTCGACAACTCGAGCACCCACACATCGGGCAATGCGGTTTGATCGATGGCTTCCGCGAGCTTGTCGAGCATCGCCGGGCTGATGTTGCCCGCCACTGCAACGCGCTTGCCCGCGCGCTCACACAGAAGACCGGTGAGCGCGGTCGTCGTGGTCTTGCCGTTCGTGCCGGTGATCGCGAGCACCTTCGGCTGATAGCCATTCACGGCGAGTCCGGCGAGCGCCTGCGCGAAGAGTTCCAGTTCGCCCCACACGGGGATGCCGCGTTCTTTCGCACCGGCGACGAGCGGCGCGAGATCCGGCGCGAGCGGCGACAGACCCGGGCTCACGGCGACGAGTTCGATACCGCCGTCAAGCAGTTCGGTCGTGAACGCGCCGCCGACGAAGTCCGCGTCGATGTTGTGGATGACGAGCTCGGACAGGTTCGGCGGATTCTCGCGCGTGTCGGCGATCCGCAGGCGGCAGCCGTGCCTGGCGCACCAACGCGCCATCGCGAGGCCGGATTCACCGAGCCCCAGCACGAGCACCATCGGACTTTGCCGACCGGAAAACTTCTCGCCAAACATCGCTTTACCTTTGATCTAAACCAGAGACAGATGAACTTTCGGGTGCCCGGGAATCAACGCAGCTTCAACGTCGACAAGCCAAACAGACACAACATCAACGTGATGATCCAGAAGCGCACGACCACTTGCGTTTCCGTCCAGCCGGACAGTTCGTAGTGGTGATGCAGCGGCGCCATCTTGAAGAAGCGGCGGCCCTCGCCATAACGGCGCTTCGTGAACTTGAACCAGAAGACTTGCAGCATCACGGAAAGCGTTTCCGCGACGAAGATGCCGCCCATGATGAACAGCACGATTTCCTGACGCACGATCACCGCGATGGTCCCGAGCGCGCCGCCGAGCGCGAGCGCGCCGACATCGCCCATGAAGACCTGCGCGGGGTGCGTGTTGTACCAGAGGAACGCGAGGCCCGCGCCGCCCATCGCCGAACAGAAGATCAGCAGTTCGCCCGCGCCGGGAATGTGCGGGAACAGCAGGTACTTCGAATAGACCGAGCTGCCCATCACGTAGGCAAACGCGCCGAGCGACGCGCCCACGAGCACGACCGGCATGATGACAAGACCGTCGAGGCCATCGGTGAGATTGACTGCGTTGCTCGACCCGACGATCACGAAGTACGTCATCGCGATGAAGCCCCACACGCCGAGCGGATACGTGATCGACTTAAGGAAGGGCAGCATCAGGTCGGCGCGTGCGGGCAGGCCCATCGAGAGGCCGCTGCGCACCCACGCCATGAAGAGATCGAACACGCGCGCGTTGTTCGCTTCCGACACGCTGAACGCGAGATAGACCGCGGCGAAAATGCCGATCACCGATTGCCAGAAATACTTCTCGCGCGACGACATGCCGCGCGGGTCCTTGTGCACGACCTTGCGATAGTCGTCCACCCAGCCGATCACGCCAAAGCCGAACGTGACGAGCATCACGATCCACACGAAGCGATTCGTGAGGTCGGCCCACAGCAGCGTGGACACCGCAATGCCGATGAGAATGAGCACGCCGCCCATCGTCGGCGTGCCGGACTTGACGAGGTGCGTCTGCGGGCCGTCCTTGCGCACGGCCTGGCCGACTTTCATCGCGGTCAGTTTGCGGATCACCCACGGGCCGCAGACGAGACCGATCAACAACGCCGTCGCCGTGGCTCCCACGGCGCGGAAAGTAATGTAGGTGAACACGCGCATGAAGCTGGCGTCATTCTGAAGCCATTGCGCGAGTGCGAGTAGCATGCTGGGCCTTCTCTTTCAGTGAGTCAGTGTGCTGCGGGCGCGGCGCCCGAAGCGGGTTGTTGTGGGCTCGTGAGGGCGTCAACCACGCGTTCCATCTTCATGAAACGAGAGCCTTTCGCGAGATACGTTGCGCCGGGTCCTAACCTGGCTTGTTCGAGTGCTTCGAGCAGTGCGGCGACATCGTCTAAATGCGCGCCGGTCTGCTTCGATGCCGTTGCGTTGAATGCGTTCACTGAATCGCGGCTGGCGTCGCCGAGCGCGAAGAGCGCATCGATGCCGCGTTGCGCCGCGTAAGCGCCGACTTCGCGATGAAACGCCGGCCCTTCTTCACCGACTTCGCCCATATCGCCCATCACGAGCACGCGCGGCGATGGCTGCGCGGCGAGCACGTCGATGGCTGCGCGCATGGAATCGGGATTGGAGTTGTACGTATCGTCGATGACCGTCGCGCCGTTCAGCGCGCCGATCACCGCGCGCTTGACCTGCAAGCGGCCCTTCACCGGCTGGAACGCTTCCAGGCCGCGCCTGATCGCGTCGAGCGACACGCCGGCGGCAAGCGCCGCAGCCGTTGCCGCGAGCGCGTTGCGCGCGTTGTGTTCGCCGAGCACGGCCAGCGTCACGTCGATTGCGCCTTGCGGCGAGCGCACGTGCACCGTCGTCCCGCTGACCGTCCCGGTGACGGCGGCCTTCGATTCGTCGCCGGTGAGCGCGAAGTCCATGATCGGATTGCCGGTCGCGGCGACGCGCCAGATGCTCGCGTAATGGTCGTCGGCGGGAAACACGGCCGTGCCGGTTTCGCCGAGCGCATGGATGACGGAAGCGTGTTCGAGCGCGACCGCTTCGACCGTCGCCATGAATTCCTGATGCTCGCGTTGCGCGTTGTTGACGACCGCGACGGTCGGCGCCGCGATCTTGCCAAGCTCCGACGTTTCGCCCGGATGATTCATGCCCAGCTCGACCACCGCCAGCTCGTGCGCCGCGCTCAGGCGAAACAGCGTGAGCGGCAAGCCGATGTCGTTATTGAAGTTGCCTGCCGTCGCGAGACGCGCTTGTTCGCCGACGGCCGCCGCGAAGATCGACGCGATCATTTCCTTGACCGTCGTCTTGCCGTTGCTGCCCGTGACGGCGACCAGCGGCATCGTGTAGCGCTTGCGCCAGCCGTGCGCCAACGCACCGAGCGCCGCGCGCGTGTCCTTTACCTTGATGACAGGAAGCGGCCAGGCATCCGAATTGCGCAGCTCGCGCGAAACGAGCGCCGCAGCCGCGCCGCTCTTCGCAACCTGATCCAGGAAATCATGCGCATCGAAGCGATCGCCCTTCACCGCGACGAAAAGATCGCCCGCCTGAATGGCGCGGCTATCCGTCACGACGCCTTCGATCGCAATGCTTTCATCGCCGATGAGCGACGCGCCGGGAATCAGCGCGGCGGCTTCGCGCAAGCTGAACATGGTCATTCGGAACCTCCGCGCTGCGTCGCGCGTGCTGCAAGCGCGAGGCGCGCGTGGTCCTGATCGGAGAACGCGCGCTTCTTGCCCATAATTTCCTGTGTGGCTTCGTGCCCTTTGCCGGCCAGCACGACGACATCCTCCCGCGCCGCCGACCGCACGGCTTGCAGGATGGCGCTCGCGCGATCTTCGATACGCCGCGCTTTCGCGGCGTCCTTCATGCCGGCGGCGATCTGATCGATGATGGCGAGCGGATCTTCGCTGCGCGGGTTGTCGCTCGTGATGACGACCTGATCGGCGAGACGTTCCGCGATCTCGCCCATCAGCGGGCGCTTGGTCGCGTCACGGTCACCGCCGCAACCGAACATGCAAATGAGCTCGCCGCCGCGCGCATTCGCGATCGGGCGAAGCGCGGCGAGCGTTTTGTCGAGCGCATCGGGCGTGTGCGCGTAGTCGATCACGACGAGCGGCTCATCGCTTTGGAGCCGGCCGCCGAGACGCTCCATGCGCCCGTTGACCGATTCGAGCTTCGCAATGCGCGCGATGGCGGCATCAAACGGAACACCCACTTCGAGCAGCACGCCGAGCACGGCGAGCAGGTTGCTGACGTTGAACGTGCCGAGCGTGCTGACTTCGACTTCGGCTTCGCCCCAATCGGACGAGAGATGAAACGCGGTGCCGGTGGCCGTCGCGCGGACGTGCGTGGCGAGGAGCATCGCGTCGGCGCTCGGGGCGGCATCGGCGGGCATTTCGACGCCGTAGGCAATCGTGCGGACCTTGCCGCGCAGCGAGGCGATCAGGCGCTGGCCGGCGGCATCGTCACGATTGACGATCGCCGTTTTCAGCGACGGCCACGCGAACAGACGCGCCTTCGCCGCTTCGTATGCCTCGAACGTGCCGTGATAATCGAGATGGTCCTGCGTCAGATTCGTGAAGATGGCGATGTCGAAATCCGTACCGTTCACGCGGCCCTGATGCAGCGCATGCGACGACACTTCCATCGCGACGGCTTCCGCGCCCTGGCTCTTCAATTGCGCGAGGCTGCGCTGAAGTTGCGGCGCGTCGGGCGTGGTGAAACCGGTATTCACGAGCTTGCCGGGCATGCCGATACCGAGCGTGCCGACGATCGCGCACGGGCGGCCGAGCGCGGTCAGCGCCGTGGCGATCCACTGGCTGCACGATGTCTTGCCGTTCGTGCCGGTCACGCCGACGGTCAGCATCGACGCGGTCGGTTCGCCGTACCACGCGGAAGCGATCGGGCCGGCGAGCTCGTTCAACGCAGGGACGGCGAGCGTCTTCGACGCGTCCGGCTTGCCCGCAAAGTTCTCCGGCTGGTACAGCGCCGCTGCCGCGCCCGCGCCGAGAGCGGCGTCGATGTACGGACGATTGTCCGCGCCATCGACCGCATAGGCGAAAAACACGTCGCCGCTTTTCAGCGAGCGCGTGTCGGCGTGCAACTGCGCCTCCGGCCGCGCATGCGCGCGCAGCCATTTAACGGCGTTCGAAACGTCCTTCTGCATCTTGCTTTGACGGGCCGCGCTCATCGCACGACTCCCGGATGACTCTTCGTGTTGCTCGACACGGCGACTTTCTTCGCCGTGTTCGCGTTGTTGGTATTCGCCGGCTGCGTCCCTGATTGCGGCGCGGAGCCGGATTCGTCCGTCACCACCATTTGCTTGACCGGCATGTCGGGCGGCACGTTCAGCGCACGCAAGGTGTCGCCGACGATGCCCGAAAACACCGGCCCCGACACCTGTCCGCCGAAGTGGCTGCCCGCCGTCGGCTCGTCGACCGATACCGCCACGACGATGCGCGGGTTCGGCATCGGCGCCATGCCGACGAACGACGCGCGATACTTCGAATGGTCGTAGCCGCGGCCCGCATGCTTGTAGGCCGTACCCGACTTGCCGCCGACGCGGTAGCCCGGCACCGCCGCATCCGGCGACGTCCCGTTCTTCGACACCACGGTTTCGAGCATCGCGCGCACTTCACGTGCGGTGGTCGGTGAAAAAACCTGCTGACCGAGCGGCGGCTGATCGGCCGGCGTGCGGAAAATCGATACCGGCAGCACCGAGCCGTCATGCGCGATCGCCGTATAAGCGCGAGCGAGTTGAAACAGCGACGCCGACAAGCCGTAGCCGTAAGACATGGTCGCCTGCTCGATGCGCCGCCAGCTCTTCCACGGCCGCAAACGCCCGGTCACCGCGCCCGGAAATCCGACTTTCGGCGCCTGACCGAGCCCGAGGCCCGTGTACATGTTCCACATCTCTTCGGGCCGCAATTGCATCGCAATTTTGGTCGCGCCGATATTGCTCGACTTCTGAATCACGCCGCCGACGGTGAGCGTGCCGAAGCCGGCGTCGTCCGTGATGCGCGCGCCGTCGAGCACGAACACGCCGCCGCCCGTTTCGACCAGCGTGTTCGGCGACACGCGATGCAGGTCGAGCGCGAGCGAAACGGTGAACGGCTTCATGATCGAGCCCGGCTCGAAAGTGTCCGTGAGGATGCGGTTGCGCAGCTGCTCGCCGGTCATGCGCGAGCGGTCGTTCGGGTTGTAGGTGGGATAGTTGACGAGCGCGAGCACTTCGCCCGTCTTCGTATCGATGACGATTGCCGCGCCCGCCTTCGCCTTCGACTTCTCGACGGCCGCCTTCAGGTTCGTGTACGCGATGTACTGAATCTTGCTGTCGATCGACAGTTCGACGTCCTTGCCGTTATGCGGCACGACTTGCTCGTCGACGTCCTCGACGATATGCCCCATGCGATCCTTGATGACACGGCGCATGCCCGGCGTTCCGGCGAGCACGCCCTGATCGCCGAGTTCGACGCCTTCCTGACCCTTGTCTTCAATATTAGTAAAGCCGATCAGGTGCGCGGTGATTTCACCTTCCGGATAGAAGCGCTTGTATTCCCCGCGCGAATAGATGCCGGGGATGTCGAGCGCCGCCACCTTCTGCGCGACTTCCAGCGGCACCTGGCGCTTGACGTAGACGAAGGTCTTGTCCATCGACAGCTTCGCGCGCAGGTCTTTCTGCGTCATGTCGAGCAGCTTCGCCAGTTCCGCCAGCTTGTCTGCGCCGAGGTCGTTCGGCACTGTTTCGGGAATCGCCCAGATCGCCTTGACGGGCAGACTCGTGGCAAGGACGAGGCCATTGCGGTCGGTGATCTGGCCGCGCGTAGCCGGGAGCTCGAGCGTGCGCTGATAGCGGCTCTCGCCCTGCTTCTTGAAGAACGCGTTGCCGGGGCCCTGAATCCAGAATGCGCGCGCGGCCAGCGCGAGGAACGCCATGAACAGCAGAAACACGACGAGCTTCGAGCGCCACATCGGCAGGCGCACGGCGAGGATCGGGTTCGGCGTGTAGGCGACGTCCTTTTGTTTCGCGGATTTTTTCATCGTTTCGCTCCGCGAGCGGGCGGCGCCGAGGCGGGCAGCGGCGGCGGCATGGGCGCATCGGCGGCCTTGGTGGTCGCCGGGTCGTAGGTGAGATATTGCGTGCGGCCGGTCGTCACGGGCTGCATCTTCAGTGAGTTAGTGGCCAACTGCTCGATGCGCGAAGTCTTCGACAACGCGCTCTGCTGATACTGAAACTGTGCGAAATCCTGCTGAAGCTGGCGTTCCTGCGATTGCGCCCGCTGCAGTTCGATGAACACCTGCCGCTGCTTGTTCGTGGCGCTGACGACCGACAGCGCGCACCCGAGCACGATCATCAACAGGAAAATGTTGAGACGGTTCATGGCGCAATGCGCTCCGCGATGCGCATGACCGCGGAACGTGCGCGCGGGTTCTCGGCGACTTCGGCGTCACTCGGAAACACGCGGCCGACAATCCGCAACGGCGGACTCGGCAGATCGACCGCGCGGATCGGCAAACGACGGTCCACCGCCGGCGCGCTCGATTGCGCCTGCATGAACCGCTTGACGATCCGGTCTTCGAGCGAATGAAAGCTGATCACGACCAGCCGCCCCCCTTGCTCCAACAAACTCAGTGCCGATTCAAGAACTACTTGCAGCTCCGCAAGCTCTTGATTGATGTGAATCCGTATAGCCTGAAAGGTGCGAGTTGCCGGGTCCTTGCCCTTTTCACGGGTCTTGACGACGTGACCCACGATTTCGGCAAGCTCGCGCGTGCTGACGAGAGGCCCAAGACGGTCGGACTCTGCCCGGCGAGCAACAAGCGCCTTTGCAATCTGAAAAGCAAACCGTTCTTCCCCATAATCTCTGATCACCTCCGTCAATTCCTGCACCGTGGCCCGCGCGAGCCACTCGGCCGCCGACTCGCCGCGAGTCGGGTCCATTCTCATGTCGAGCGGGCCTTCCGCCCGGAAGCTGAAGCCGCGTTCGGGATCGTCCACCTGGGGCGACGACACACCGAGATCCAGCAACACGCCCGACACCTTTTGCACGCCGCGTTCACTCGCTGCATCACGCATCGACGCAAAGCTGTCGTGCACGATCGAGAAACGCGAATCCTGAATCTGTTGCGCCGTGGCGATTGCGAGCGGGTCTTTGTCGAAAGCGATGAGCCGCCCCGCTTCGCTCAGCCGTTGCAAAACTGCCCGGCTATGACCGCCGCGCCCGAAGGTGCCATCCATATAGATGCCGTCCGCGCGCGTGATCAGTCCGTCTACTGCTTCATTGAGCAGCACCGTGCGATGCTGCAGTTCATTTCCCATCGCAGGTGCCATGTCGTTGAGCGCCGCGTCAGAAAGTGAAGTTCTTTAGCGCGTCGGGCATGCCCTGCGCCATCGCCGCGGCTTCCTTCGCGGCGTACGTCTGTGAATCCCATAATTCGAAGTGCGCGCCCATGCCGAGCAGCGTCACTTCCTTTTCGAGCGACGCGGCAGCACGAAGCTCGGGCGAGACCAGCACGCGCCCGGCGGTGTCGAGTTCGACATCCATTGCGTTACCGAGAAAGATGCGCCGCCACCACATCGCTTCCATCGGAAGCGCGGCAACCTTGGCGCGAAAGACTTCCCATTCGGGACGAGGAAAGAGCAACAGGCATCCATCCGGGCTCTTCGTGAGCGTCACCCGGCCTTCTGCCTGCCCTTGCAGCGCTTCCCGATAGCGAGACGGAACCGACATCCGCCCTTTCGCATCGAGCGTCAGCGCCGACGCCCCTTGGAACACTCGCCCTTCTCCCCGTTATGACCGGCTCACCGTCTCTGGCGCTGGTCCGTGCAAAGCTGACGACGCCCTCGATGACGCCACTCCCGCCGCAAAACTGCCCGAAAGTGGGTTCGGAATCACACAAAGAACCACTTTCTCACACTGTCTCCCACTTTAGAGGAACGTATTTCCTCGGTCAAGACGCGACAGCTTTTTTCAGGAAGGTTTTGCTCGCTAGAACAAGGACTTAGCGCAAGGACTTGAAGCGGGGATGGAGAAGAAAAGCGTTTGGAATTAGAGAGCTAGTGCGCGATCTGAAGGTAAAGTCTGAATTCGACGATAGAGAGACGTGAAATGTAACGGTTTCCGTGGGCGGATCGTGTGAGGAATGCGGCCGTGGGTCGATGGCCGTTCGAGCGAACGCGCCGGCCATCGATATAAGCATGAATCAGATGTAGTAAGCGGTGCGCGTCATGACTTTCGACGCGGCGCGCATCAACGCCCGCACTGGAAACGGCATTTCGCTTCCGCCCGCGCCGATGGCCGCTGCGGCGTGCTCGCTCTCGTCGTTGCGCATCTGCTCGACGATCGCCCGCGAAGCATAGTCCGAAGCCGGCAACGTGCGCATGTGGCCGTCGAGATGCTGCTCGACCTGTCGCTCGGTCTCGGCCATGAATCCGAGGCTCGCGCGATCGCCGAAGCGTCCCGCCGCGAAGCCAATAGCGAGCGCGCCCGCGTACCAGAGCGGGTTCAACAGGCTCGGGCGTGAGTCGAGATCCTTGAGGCGCTGCGCGGTCCAAGCGAGGTGGTCTTCTTCTTCGCGAGCCGCGTGCTCGAAACTCGCTTTGAGCGTCGGGGAATTGGTTGCGAGCTTTTGCGCCTGATACAGCGCCTGCGCGCAGACTTCGCCCACGTGATTCACGCGCATCAGTCCCGCCGAATGCGCCTTCTCCTTCTCCGTGAGCGCCGGCTCCGCAACGAGCGAATCGCCTTCCACCAGCCCAGCCACGTTCGATTCGGGAATCGGCCGCGACATGCGGCTCACGCCGACCATGGAACGCAAGCCTCGATCGAATTCGCTAATGATTTCATCGAGCGTCATGTTCTCACCTCTTTGTTCGTATTCGTGCTTTCGCAGCAGCGCCATCGCCCTTGCTGAGCAAGCCTATTCTCTCTGGCCGACGATGCGAAGATGCCCCTCGGCAAGCGCCATTTTTTGTAATTAGGGCAAACACGACTCGTGAAAATGCTGAAAAACCAAGATTTTAGCGCATGTTGCAAAAACGTCACACGAGCGGCTGACGCGGCCCCGTTTTCCTTCCGCCGATCAGGACGTGTTTGCTACATTACGTGTCAACTTCGTAAAGAAGTATTCCGGCAGGGACCGTCAACACACTGGCGCTAGAACAGTGACCTTGCCAAAACAGTTGCAGGAACATCCTTGGAGATCTATTCAATGAAAAAGTCGCTTCTCGCTCTGGCAGCATTGGGCGTCTTCGCTGGCGCCGCGCATGCGCAGAGCAGCGTGACGCTGTACGGCATCATCGACGCGGGCTTCCTCTACAGCAACAACAGCGCGGGCCAGAAGCAGTACGCGCTGAACAGCGGCAACGTGCAAGGTAGCCGTTGGGGCCTGCGTGGCACGGAAGACCTCGGTGGCGGTCTGAAGGCACTGTTCGTGTTGGAAAACGGCTTCAACGTGTTTAACGGCCGTCTGGGCCAGGGCGGCGCCGAGTTCGGCCGTCAGGCGTATGTCGGTCTGTCGACGGCGCAGTTCGGCACGGTCACGCTGGGTCGTCAGTACGACTCCGTGGTCGACTACACCGGCGCGTTCGAAGTCGGCAGCCAGTGGGCGACGTACTTCGGTGCGCACCCGGGCGACCTCGACAACATGAACAACTCGAATCGCGTGAACAACGCGATCAAGTTCACGAGCGCGAACTACGCGGGCTTCACGTTCGGCGGTCTGTACAGCCTGGGCGGCGTCGCTGGCCAGTTCAACCGCAACCAGATCTGGTCGGTCGGCCTCGGCTACTCGCGCGGTCCGCTGCAATTGGGCGCGGGCTACCTGAACGTCAAGGATCCGAACTTCTCGTTCTTCGGCAACACGCCGGCTTCGAGCACGACGGGTTCCAACATGTCCGGCAGCCGCGTGTACTCGGGCTTTGCATCGGCTCACACGCAGCAAGTGATTTCGGCAGGCGGCGCCTATACGTTCGGCGCAGCGACGGTCGGCGCGACGTATAGCAACACGCAGTTCAAGGATGTCGGCACGGAGCCGGGCACGGGTCTGAACCAGTTCGGCTACACGGGCGGTTCGGGCAAGTTCCACAACGCCGAAATCAACTTCAAGTATCAGTTGACCCCGGCGCTGCTGGTCGGCGCGGCTTACGACTACACGAAGGGTTACGGCCTGGCCAACGCCAAGTACCACCAGGGCATGCTGGGCGCGGACTACTTCCTGTCGAAGCGCACGGACGTGTACATCGACGGTATCTATCAGCACGCTTCGGGCACCGACTCGACGCGCACGGCTGCTGTCGCGAACATCAATGGCCTGTCGCCGTCGTCGACGTCGAACCAGGTTGCTGCACTCGTGGGTATCCGCCACAAGTTCTAAGACGCACGTAACAAAGCGGTATCGACTAAAGGCGCCTTCGGGCGCCTTTTTTCTTCCCGCACGCATACGTCGCATCGGGACAAAAAAGCCGTCGTATCCAGCGACGGATACGACGGCTCGTCTTAACACGTTAGCGGACCTGTCAAACGGTGCCGTCGCGCAATTCCCGTCGCAGGATCTTGCCGACGTTGCTCTTCGGCAAGGTGCTGCGGAACTCGATGATGCGCGGCCGCTTGTAGCCCGTCAGGCGCTCGCGGCAATGTGCGATGACATCGGCTTCGGTCAGGCTCTCGTCCTTGCGCACGATGAAGAGCTTCACCGCCTCGCCGGAGTTCTTGTCCTTCACGCCGACGGCCGCGACTTCGAACACGCCGGGCAGCATCGCCACCACGTCTTCGATCTCGTTCGGATAGACATTGAAACCCGACACGAGAATCATGTCCTTCTTGCGATCGACGATTTTCACGTAGCCGCGCTCGTCGAACACGCCGACGTCGCCGGAGCGGAAGAAGCCATCGGGCGTCATCACTTTGGCGGTCTCGTCGGGGCGATTCCAGTAGCCCGCCATTACCTGGGGTCCGCGAATGCAGATTTCGCCGGCCTCGCCCAGCGGCACCTCGTTGTTGTCATCGTCGCGAATCGAAATTTCCGTCGATGGCAACGGCAGCCCGATCGTGCCGGTGTATTCGGTGGCCGTCACCGGGTTGCAGGTCACGCACGGCGACGTCTCCGATAACCCATAGCCCTCGACGATCGGCACGCCGGTGACCGCAAACCAGCGCTTCGCGACGGCCTCCTGTACGGCCATGCCGCCGCCGTTCGCCGCGATGAGCTTGGAAAAGTCCAGCTTGCTGAAGTCGGGGTGGTTCAGCATCGCGTTATAGAGCGTGTTGACCGCCGGGAACGTGTTGATCTGAACGCCCTTCAATTCCTTGATCATCCCGCCGACGTCGCGCGGATTCGGAATCAACACGCCAAGACCGCCGGTACGGATGGTGAGCATGCCGCACACCGTCAACGCGAAGATGTGATACAGCGGCAGAGCCGCCACGCATACGAACTGATCGATATCGGGCCGTTGCTTGCGCGCCGGCTCCAGCCACACTTCCGATTGCAGGACATTGGCGATCAGGTTGCGATGCGTGAGCGTTGCGCCCTTCGCTACGCCGGTCGTGCCGCCCGTGTATTGAAGGAACGCGACGTCGTCGGGCTTCTGTTCCACGCGCGCGAGCGTGTGCCTGCCGCCTTCAACGAGCGCCTGATTGAAGCGGATGCTGCCAGGCAAGCTCCACTCGGGCACCAGCTTCTTCATCCGGCGCACGACGAAATTGACCGCGAGCCCCTTCAGGCCCATGAGATCGCCCATCGACGCAACCACCACATGCTTGATGGCCGTATTCGCGATCACCGCTTGCAGCGTCGCAGCGAAGTTCTCGAGAATGACGATGGCTTCCGCGCCGCTGTCTCTGAGCTGATGCTCGAGTTCTCGCGGCGTGTAGAGCGGATTGACGTTGACGACGATGTATCCCGCGCGCAGCACCGCAGCGATCGCGACGGGATATTGCAGCACGTTCGGCATCATCAGCGCGACGCGCGCGCCGGGCTTCAGTCCCTTCGCCTGAAACCACGCGGCGAGCTTCCTCGACATGTCGTCGAGCTCGCGATAGGTAATCGCCCGTCCCATGCAAAGGAACGCGCGATGGTCGCGATTCTTGCGGAAACTATCCTCGAGCAGTTGAGACACGGATCGATACGCCGACGCGTCGATTGCCGCAGGCACACCGGCCGGATACGATTTCAGCCAAAGTTTCTCCATGCGGCGTCTCCTTTATCTGATTTTAGAATGATCGTGCGGAAACGAGATGCTAGCTGCTCGAATCGCTGCCGACAATCCGGTTAGACGCCGCGCTCCAGGCTCGTATGAACCCGCGTGCTTCAAACTTCTCAATGCAATGACTCCACTTCAACCAGGCAATCGTAAAACGTTGCCGATCCCCCCAGATCGGTCAGTGCCTGGCTCGTTACCTGATTGGCGTTGCAGCCATCGGGGGACAACTTTTTCCACCAGATCGACAAGCCGACGACAACGCCCTGACGGGCGCGCTCGGTCACACGCGCGCGCGCCTGCATCGAGCCACGGTCGTTAAATATGCGGACTTGCATGCCGTCTGCGATGCCGCGCGCTTGCGCGTCGAGCGGATGGATGTCGAGATGCGGCTCGCGCTCCGTCGCACGCAGACTCTCGATGTTCACGAAACTGCTGTTCAGGAAGTTGCGTGCGGGCGGCGAGATCATCGCGAGCGGATAGCGTGCGGCCAGTTCGGGCGCGGCTTCGGCGGATTCGTACGGAGGTATGTAATCCGGCAACGGGTCATGGCCCTCGTCTTTCAGGCGCTGACTGTAGAACTCGCACTTGCCCGATGGCGTGCGGAAGCCGCCATCGGCGAAAGGCGCATCGGGCAGGTCGAGCTTGAGCCAGCCGGACGCCTTGAGCGCGTCCCAATTCTGGTCTTTCAGCGTGGGATGGTCCCAGCGGAAAGCCTTCGATGCGATCTGTTCATCGGTTTCGAATAGCGCCGGTTCGGTCAGTCCCATCGCGCGCGCGAGCCCGCGGAAGAACTCGGTGTTCGGGCGCGACTCCCCTACAGGCGCGATCGCAGGCAGGTTCGCCATGACGTGCGTGTGGCCGTAGGACTGGTGAACGTCGAGATGCTCGAGCTGCGTGGTCGCTGGAAAGATGAGATCGGCGTAATCAGCGGTATCGGTCTGGAAGTGCTCGAGCACGATGGTGAATAGATCGTCGCGCGCGAATCCCGCCGCGACTTTCGCCGAGTCCGGCGCGACCGCAACAGGATTCGAGTTGTACACGATCAGCGCTTCGATCCGCGGGCCGAAGCTCTCGTCGCCTGGATGCAGCAAGGCATCGCCGATGGCGTTCATGTTCACGATGCGCGGCGGCTTCGCCAGGCCTCCCGGCAGCAGATCTGGCCGCTGGAGCGCGGCGGCATGCGTCGGCGCCCATCCGGACGACGACAAAAGCAGCCCGCCCGCTCGCTCGCGCCACGCGCCGGTCAGCGACGGCAGGCAAGCAATCGCCCGCACTGCGTTGCCACCGCCGCGCACACGCTGCATGCCGTAATTGAGGCGGATCGCGGCTTTCTTCGTCGAACCGAAAGCGCGCGCAAGGTCTACGATCACTTGCTCGTCGATGCCGCATATCGCTGCGGCGCGCGACGGCGGATACAGCGACGCGCGCTCTGCGAGCTCGTCGAAACCCAGCGTGTGGGCATCGACATAATCGCGATCGACAAAGCCCTCGCGGATGAGCACGTGCATCATGCCCAGCGCGAGCGCGGCGTCGGTGCCGGGCCGCAACGCGATGTGCTGATGACACTTTTCGGCGGTCAGCGACTTATACGGATCGATCGCGATCAGTTTCGCGCCCCGCCGCTTCGCCTCTTGCGCGCGCGTCCAGAAATGCAGACTCGATGCGATCGGATTCGCGCCCCAGATCAGAATAAGCTCGCTTTCCTCGAAGAAATCGACGTGCATGCCGACGCTCGCGCCATAGGTGTAGCGGAGGCCGGCCGCCCCGGCGGCAGCGCAAATCGTGCGGTCGAGGCGCGATGCGCCAAGCACGTTGAAGAAGCGCGCAGCAATGCTTTCGCCCTGAACGAGGCCCATGGTGCCCGCGTAGCTGTACGGCAGAATCGCTTCGGGCGCGCGACGCGCAATCGGCTGAAGCCGGTCAGCGGCGATGCGCAACCCTTCCTCCCAACTGATCGGCTCGAATTGCCCGCTTCCTTTCGGTCCGACGCGGCGCAACGGTGTCAGAAGACGGTCCTTGTGATGCGTGCGCTCGGCATATCGCGTGACCTTCGTGCAAAGGACGCCTTGCGTCGGCGGATGATCGGGATCTCCGCTGACTTTTATCGCCTTGCCGTCTTGCACGGTCACGCGCATCGCGCAGGTATCGGGGCAATCGTGCGGGCATACGGCTCGTGCAAACTCGGCTGGAGCGTTCATCGAAAAGTCCGGTCAGTCGGGAAAATAGGCGGCAGATGACCGAATTCTATTACGCCGGCTATGCGACAGACTGTCCGATCCAGCAAATAGTGGCGGCGTAGAATGAGTTATGCCGCGTGTCAATCCGCGCGATCCGAATATCAACGAGAGAGCGGTACAAATGAGTTCGATCCCTGAAATCGAAGCATCACACGATGAAATCAAGGCCCTTCGACGAACGATCCACGCTCATCCCGAGTTGCGTTACGAAGAGGTCGGCACTGCGAGGCTCGTGGCCGAAAACCTCGAACGGTGGGGCATTACCGTGCATCGCGGAGTGGGCAAGACTGGCGTCGTCGGCGTTTTAAAGCGCGGAACGAGCGGCGCATCCATCGGACTGCGCGCCGACATGGACGCGCTACCGATCCAGGAAGTGAACACGTTCGAACATCGATCCACACACGCCGGCCGGATGCACGCGTGCGGCCACGACGGCCACACGGCGATGCTGCTCGGCGCCGCCAAGTACCTCGCCGAACATGGAAAGTTCGACGGGACGGTCGTGTTCATCTTCCAGCCAGCAGAGGAAGGCGGCGCGGGCGCGAAAGCCATGATCGACGATGGACTCTTCACCCGCTTCCCCGTCGATGCAGTGTTCGGCATTCACAACTGGCCGGGCATCGAAACCGGACACTTCGGCGTTACCGAAGGACCGATCATGGCGTCGAGCAACGAGTTTCGCATCACGATAAACGGGACCGGCTCGCACGCGGCGCTACCGCACAACGGTCGCGATCCCGTGTTCACGGCGGTTCAGATCGCGAACGCATTGCAGAGCATCATCACACGTAACAAGAAGCCGTTGGACACGGCAGTGCTGTCCATCACGCAGATCCATGCGGGAGAAGCGGCGAACGTCGTGCCCGACCACGCATGGCTCGGCGGCACGGTGCGGACGTTCACTGTGGAGACGCTCGATCTCATCGAAGCGCGGATGCGCAAGATCGTGGAGGCGACGGCTTCTGCGTACGATTGCGAGGCCGAAGTGCGGTTCCACCGGAACTACCCGCCGACAATCAATGACGCCGAACAGGCGATGTTTGCGGCGCGCGTGATGGCGGAGGTGGTGGGTGCGGACAAGGTCGACAGCTCGGTCGAGCCGACGATGGGCGCCGAAGACTTCTCGTTCATGCTGCTCGAGAAACCCGGATGCTATGCGTTTCTTGGAAACGGCGATGGCGGGCATCGCGATCATGGACACGGCGCGGGGCCGTGCATGCTGCACAACGCCAGCTATGACTTCAACGACGCGCTGCTGACAGTGGGATCGTCGTACTGGGTACGATTGGTTGAGCGGTTCTTGGCCGAGAAATGATTGCTGCGGCGGGCGTGCTTCATCGGGACGCCTGAGCGCTTAAGCGCGCCCCAACGCAAAAACCCCACCTTTGCGGGGTGGGGTTTTTGTTTGCGGCATGAGGAGCCTGACGATTACCTACTTTCACACGGGCAATCCGCACTATCATCGGCGTGGAGTCGTTTCACGGTCCTGT